>Ga0070737_10000067_pt1 | contig 242875 bp, 225 predicted proteins | sample Coa_R1_10_FD_66438 | JGI IMG/M metagenome (GOLD analysis project Ga0070737, IMG submission 66438) | Surface soil microbial communities from Centralia Pennsylvania, which are recovering from an underground coalmine fire - Coalmine... | ecosystem: Environmental > Terrestrial > Soil >...
GGCGTCGCTCGCGTCCTCGTCGACGCCTACCGCTGCTACGTCGAGGGCGACTGCGACCTCGTCGAGATCAACCCGCTCATCTTCACCCCCGACGGCCGGGTCCACGCGCTCGACGCCAAGGTGACCCTCGACGACGCCGCGGCGTTCCGCCACCCCGAGTGGGCGGAGTTCGCGAGCTTCGACGAGCTCGACGCGCGCGACCGGCTCGCGAGGGAGAAGGGGCTGCAGTACGTCGGGCTGGACGGCTACGTCGGGATCATCGCCAACGGCGCCGGGCTCGCGATGAGCACGTGCGACGTCGTCGAGCAGGTCGGGGCAGAGCCCGCCAACTTCCTGGACATCGGCGGCGGGGCGAGCGCGGAGCAGATGGCGACGGCGCTCGAGGTCATCAGCAGCGACCCGAAGGTGCGCTCCATCCTCATCAACATCTTCGGCGGGATCACCCGGGGCGAGGAGGTGGCGAACGGGATCGTCCAGGCGCTCGGGCGAGTCGACATCGCTGCCCCGATCGTCGTGCGCCTCGACGGGACGAACGCCGAGGAGGGCCGGGCGATCCTCGCCCGGCACGCCTCGGGCCGCCTGCGCACCTGCGCCACGATGGTCGAGGCGGCGCGCACCGCCGGCGAGCTCGCGAGGGCGGCGCGGTGAGCATCTTCGTCGACCGGGAGACGCGCGTCGTCGTCCAGGGCGTGAGCCCGACGAGCCAGGGCCTCTACCACGCGCTGCGCAACCGCGCCTACGGCACGGCCGTCGTCGCCGGCACGAACCCGCGCCGGGGCGGCGAGGTCATCGAGGGCATCCCCGTCTACGCGACGGTGCGCGAGGCGGTGGCCGAGACCGGGGCGAACGCCTCCTTCATCGCCGTGCCGCCGGCCGGCGCCCCCGGCGCGATCCTCGAGGCCGCCGAGGCCGGGATCCCCTTCGTCGTGTGCATCACCGAGTTCATCCCCGCCAAGGACGAGGCGCTCGTCTTCGCGACGCTGCGGCGTCGGTACCCGGGGACCCGGCTCCTCGGGCCGAACTGCCCCGGCGTGATCAGCCCCGGGCAGGCGAACATCGGCATCACACCGAGCGACATCGCCCTCGGCGGCGGGCCCGTCGGCCTCGTCAGCCGCTCGGGCACCGTGTTCTACCAGGCACTCTACGACCTCACGCAGCACGGGGTCGGCCAGACGACGGGGGTCGGCATCGGCGGCGATCCCGTGCCCGGGACCGGCTTCATCGACGTGCTGGCTGCCTTCGAGGCGGACGAGGAGACGAGGGCCGTGCTCTTGATCGGGGAGATCGGCGGCTCGGAGGAAGAGCGCGCCGCGAGGTTCATCGCCGAGCAGATGACGAAGCCCGTCGTCGCCTACATCGCCGGGGTCACCGCGCCCGAAGGGCGCAAGATGGGGCACGCCGGCGCCATCGTCTCCGGCTCGCACGGCACCGCGCGCGCCAAGATGGAAGCCCTCGCGGCCGCGGGGGTCGAGGTGGCCCAGAACCCGACCGAGGCCGCCGAGCGCATGGTCGAGGTGGTCTCGAAGCTGTAGGTGCAGCAGGCCGCGCCCGGGCAGCGGCTGTCGCAGGTCCTCGCCGCCGCCGGGCGCCTCCGTGCCGCGGCGGGGCCGGTTGCCGGGCGCGAGGCGGCGCCGGCCCCGGCGCCGAGCGTGGGGCGCGGCGGTCGCCTCGCCGCTCGGAGCGGTCGCGGCGCGGCGCGCGCCGGGACGCGGAGCTGGCGCCCGGGGCGCCTGCCGCTGGTCCGTTGGCCAGGCTCGCACGCGTCGGGTCCCTGTAGGGTGCGTACGTGCGCGTCGCTGTGCTCGCGTCCGGGACCGGATCGCTCCTCGGGGCGATCGTCGAGGCAGGCCTGCCCGTCGTCGTCGCCGTCGTGGACCGCCCCTGCCCGGCAGAGTCCGTGGCGCGAGCGGCCGGCGTCGCCGTGCTCCGGGTGGAGCGCCGGGACTTCTCGCCGTCGTTCGATCGCGAGGCCTACACGAAGGAGCTCGTGGCGGCGCTCGAGGCCTACCGGGTCGACGTGCTCGCGATGGCCGGCTTCGGCACCGTGCTCGGCGCCGCGGCCCACGAGGCCTACCCCGGCCGCATCCTCAACACGCACCCGGCGCTGCTGCCGGCGTTCCGCGGCTGGCACGCGGTCGCGGACGCCCTGCGCGCCGGGGTGAAGGTGACGGGCTGCACCGTCCACGTCGCGACCCTCGAGGTCGACGCCGGGCCGATCCTCGCCCAGGAGGCGGTGCCCGTGCTGCCCGGCGACGACGAGGCGAGCCTGCACGAGCGGATCAAGGCCGTCGAGCGCCGGCTCTACCCGGCGACCATCGCCGAGTTCCTCGAGGGCCTCGAGGGCGCGGCGCGCGAAGGAGGTTCCCGGTGAGGGCGCTGCTGTCCGTCTACGACAAGACCGGGCTCGTCGCGTTCGCCCGCGGGCTCGAGGCGCTCGGCGTCGAGCTCGTCGCGAGCGGCAACACGGCTGCGGCGCTCGCCTCCGCCGGCGTCGCGCACCGCGAGGTGGCCGAGGTGACGGGGGCGCCCGAGATGCTCGGCGGTCGGGTGAAGACGCTCCACCCGGCGATCCACGGCGGCATCCTCGCCGACCGGGGCGACCCCACGCACCTCGCCGACCTCTCGGCGCGGGGCATCGAGCCGATCGACCTCGTCGTGTGCAACCTCTACCCGTTCGCCGCTGCGCCCTCCGTGGAGATGATCGACGTCGGCGGGCCCGCCATGGTGCGCGCCGCGGCGAAGAACCACGAGCACGTCGCGGTCGTCGTCGATCCCGCCGACTACGGCGAGGTCCTCGACGAGCTGCGCCGCGAGGGCGCGCTCAGCGCGCCGACCCGCCGGCGCCTGGCCCGCGCCGCCTTCGCGCACACCGCCGCCTACGACGCGGCCATCGTCGCGTGGTTCGACGAGGGCGCCGCCGACCCGCTGCCGCCGACGCTCCACCTCGCCCTCGAGCGCTGCCAGGAGCTGCGCTACGGCGAGAACCCCCACCAGGCCGCCGCCCGCTACCGGCGCGTCGGCGGGCCGGCGGGCTTCTGGGAGGGCGTCGTCCAGCACGGCGGGCGCGAGCTCTCCTACCTCAACCTCTTCGACGCCGAGGCCGCCTGGCGCCTCGTCCACGAGCTCGCCGCGCTCGAGCCGGGGGGCGCGGCGGCAGTGATCGTGAAGCACGCGAACCCCTGCGGCGCCGCCATCGCCCCGGACCTCGCGAGCGCGTACGCCCGCGCCGTGCAGGGGGACCCGCTCTCGGCCTTCGGGGGGATCGTCGCCCTGTCGGGGCCGGTCGACGCGGCCCTCGCCGAGGCCATCGCGGCGGGCCCGCTCGCGGACGTCCTCGTCGCCCCGTCGCTCGAGCCGGCGGCGGTCGAGGTCTTCGCCGCGAGGCGCAAGAACATGCGGACGCTCGTCGCCCCGGCCCCCTCGCCCGAGCCACTCTCGCTGCGCCAGGTGGCGGGCGGCTTCCTCGTGCAGGAGCCCGACCGCCTCCTCGCGGCCCGGTCCTCCTGGCGGGTCGTGACGAAGGCGGTGCCGAGCGAGGCGCAGTGGCGGGACCTCGAGCTCGCCTGGCGCGTGTGCGCGCGCACCGGCTCGAACGCGATCGTCCTGGCGCGAGACGGCGAGGTCGTCGGCGTCGGGGCCGGCCAGCAGAGCCGCGTCGACGCGGCCCTCCTCGCCGGACGCAAGGCCGCCGGCAGGGCAGCGGGCGGGGCCGGCGCGAGCGACGCCTTCTTCCCCTTCCGCGACGGGCTCGACGCCCTCGCCGACGCGGGGGTGGGCGCCGTCGTCCAGCCGGGCGGCTCGCTGCGCGACGACGAGGTGGTCGCCGCGGCCGACGAGCGCGGCCTCGCCATGGTGCTGACCGGGGAGCGCCACTTCCGCCACTGAGCGCGCTCCCGGGGAGGGTCGGGGCCGCCGCCTATCGTTGCGCTGTCCGGGCGCCTTGCCCGGCGGGGGAGGCAGGCCGGTGACCGCGATCGTGCTCGACGGCGACGCCCTTGCGAAGAGGATCCGCGCCGAGGTGGCCGAGGAGGCCGAGGCGATGGCACGCGCCGGGGTGCGGCCCGGCCTCGGCACGATCCTCGTCGGCGACGACCCGCGCAGCGCCCGCTACGTCGCGATGAAGCACGCGGACTGCGCCGAGGTCGGTATCGCCTCCTTCCACGAGGAGCTCCCGGCGAGCGCCACCCAGGCCGAGCTCGAGGCGGCGATCGAGCGCTTCAACTCGAACCCCGCCGTCGACGCCTACCTCGTCCAGCTCCCGCTGCCGTCGCACCTCGACGAGGAGGCGGCGCTGCGGGCCGTCGACCCGGACAAGGACGTCGACGGTCTGCACCCGGTCAACCTCGGCCGCCTCGTCATGGGCAGGCCCGGTCCGCTGCCGTGCACGCCGGCCGGCATCGTCGAGCTCCTCGCGGCCTACGAGGTGCCCGTCGAGGGGCGTCACGCGGTCGTCATCGGCCGCGGGCTCACGATCGGGCGCCCGCTCGCCCTCCTCCTCGCGCTCCGCCGGCCGGGCTGCAACGCCGCGGTCACCGTCGTGCACACCGGCGTGGCCGATCTCGGCGCCTACACCCGGCAGGCCGACGTGCTCGTCGCCGCGGCCGGCCAGGCGGGGCTCGTGACGAGGGACATGGTGAAGCCCGGCGCGGCCGTCGTCGCCGCGGGGGTGAGCTTCGACGGCCGTCGCCTGCTCTCCGACGTCGCCGACGACGTCGCAGAGGTCGCCGGCTGGCTCACGCCGCGCCTCGGCGGTGTCGGTCCGATGACGAGGGCGGAGCTCCTGCGCAACGCGATCGCCGCGGCCCGCCGGCGCCTCCCGCCCGCCTGAGGGTCCTGCCGGCTCGCCGGCAGGTGCGAGACTGGTCCACCCATGGCGCGCATCGTCGATCTCCTCGCGAGCGGGTGGTCGCTGTCGGTCGAGCTGTGGCCACCGCGCACCGAGGAGGCCGCGCGCCGCCTCGAGGCGACGCTCACGGGCCTGGAGGCGCTGCACCCGACCTTCGCCTCCATCACCTACGGCGCGGCCGGCTCGACGCGCGAGCGCACGCACGAGCTCGTGCTCGCGATCCAGCGAGCCGGGCGCATGACGCCGATGGCGCACCTCGTGTGCGCCGCGCACCGGCGGGCCGAGCTCGTCGACATCCTCACCCGCTACCGCGACCACGGCGTCGAGAACATCCTCGCGCTGCGCGGCGACCCGCCCCTCGACACCGAGGGCCCGCTGCCGGCGGGGGACCTGCGCCACGCCATCGAGCTCGTCGTGCTCGCGAAGTCGCTCGGCGACTTCTGCGTGGCCGTCGCCGCGCACCCCGAGGGCCACCCCGAGGCGCCGGACCTCGCGACGGACCGGGCGCACCTCGCCGAGAAGCTCGCCCTCGCCGACTTCGCGATCACGCAGTTCTTCTTCCGTGCCGACGACTACTTCGGCCTCGTCGCCGACCTCGAGGCTCGCGGCGTGCGCAAGCCGGTGCTGCCGGGCATCATGCCGGTGACGAACGTGCGCACCCTGAAGCGGATGGCCGAGCTGTCCGGCTGCACGATCCCGCCCGAGGTCGCCGGCCGCGTCGAGGCCGTGGCGGGCGACCCCGAGGCGGTCGTCGCCGTCGGCGTCGAGGTCGCGACCCGCCTCGGGGAGGAGCTCCTCGCCGGCGGCGTGCCGGGCCTGCACTTCTACACGATGAACCAGGTGCGGGCCACGCTCGCCATCTGCGAGAACCTCGGGATCGCGCGCCGCGCCTAGCGCGCTGGCTCGATGGGCGCCTCGCGCCGGCCCGGCGGTAGTGTCGGCGCATGGCCGACAAGATCACCATGGCGCCCGACGGCACCCTCTCGGTGCCCGACGAGCCGATCATCCCCTTCATCGCCGGCGACGGGACCGGGGTCGACATCTGGCCCGCCGCGCGCCTCGTCCTCGATGCGGCTGCCCGCAAGCACGGCAAGTCGATCGCCTGGAAGGAGGTGCTCGCCGGGGAGCGGGCGTTCCAGGAGACCGGGAGCTGGCTGCCCGACGAGACCGTCGAGGCCTTCCGGGAGCACCTGATCGGCATCAAGGGGCCGCTCACGACGCCGGTCGGGGGCGGGTTCCGGTCGCTCAACGTGGCGCTGCGCCAGCTCCTCGACCTGTACGTGTGCCTGCGGCCGGTGCGGTGGTTCACGGGCGTGCCCTCGCCGGTGCGCCATCCCGAGAAGGTCGACATGGTCATCTTCCGGGAGAACGTCGAGGACGTCTACGCCGGCTACGAGGTCCAGGAGGGGACCGAGCAGGCCCGCGAGCTCATCGAGCTGCTGCGCGAGCGCTTCGGCTTCGAGATCCGACCCGACTCGGGCGTGGGCATCAAGCCGATCTCCGAGTTCGGCTCGAAGCGCCTCGTCCGGGCGGCGATCCAGTACGCGCTGCGCCGCGGGCGCCGCAGCGTCACCCTCGTCCACAAGGGGAACATCCAGAAGTTCACCGAGGGCGCGTTCCGCAACTGGGGCTACGAGCTCGTGCGCGAGGAGTTCGCCGACGTCGCCGTCGGCTGGGACGACTGCGGGGGAAAGCCCGGCGAGCGCCTCCTCGTGAAGGACGTCATCGCCGACATCGCGTTCCAGCAGGTGCTCACCCGCCCCGACGAGTTCGACGTCATCGCGACGACGAACCTGAACGGCGACTACCTCTCCGACGCGCTCGCCGCCCAGGTCGGCGGGATCGGCATCGCCCCGGGGGCGAACGTCAACTACGTGACGGGCCATGGCGTCTTCGAGGCGACGCACGGGACCGCCCCTCGCTACGCGGGGCAGGACAAGGTGAACCCCGGCTCGGTGATCCTGTCGGGGGTGCTCATGTTCGAGCACCTGGGCTGGGACGGCCCGGCGCGCGACATCGTCGCGGCCCTCGAGGCGACGATCGCCGAGAAGATCGTCACCTACGACTTCGCCCGCCTCATGGAGGGGGCGAAGGAGGTGCGCTGCTCGGAGTTCGCCGAGGCCATCGTCGAGCGCCTCTAGGCGGGCGCCGCTCAGAACTGCTGCTCCTCGGTCGACCCGGCGAGGGCGAGCGTCGAGGAGCGGCCCGCCGAGACGACCCGCAGCAGCTCGTCGAACCAGCCGGCACCGACCTCCCGCTGGTGGCGCGTCGCCGTGTAGCCCTCCGCCTCGAGCGCGAGCTCGCGCCCTTGGAGGTCGACGTAGGCGGGCATGCCGTCGCGCGCGTAGCCGAGGGCGAGCTCGAAGGCCGACGCGTTCAGCGCGTGCCAGCCCGCGAGGGTGACGAACTGGAAGCGGTAGCCCATGGCGGCGAGCTCCTTCTGGAAGCGGGCGATCGTCTCGTCGTCGAGGTGCCGCCGCCAGTTGAACGAGGGCGAGCAGTTGTAGGCGAGGAGCTTGTCGGGGTACTGGGCCTTCACCGCCTCGGCGAAGCGGCGTGCCTCGGCGAGGTCGGGCGTCGAGGTCTCGCACCACAGCAGGTCGGCGTAGGGGGCGTAGGCGAGCGCGCGGGCGATCGCCGCCTCGAGGCCGGGGCGGCAGACGAAGTAGCCCTCGTCGGTGCGCTCGCCGGTGAGGAAGGGGCGGTCGCGCTCGTCGACGTCGCTCGTCACGAGGGCCGCGCCGAGCGCGTCGGTGCGCGCGATGAGCAGCGTCGGGACGTCCGCCACGTCCGCGGCGAGGCGTGCGGCGGCGAGCGTCCGCAGGTGCTGCGAGGTGGGCACGAGGACCTTGCCACCCATGTGGCCGCACTTCTTCGCCGAGGCGAGCTGGTCCTCGAAGTGCACGCCGGCCGCGCCTGCCTCGATCATGGCCCGCATCAGCTCGTAGGCGTTGAGCGGGCCGCCGAAGCCGGCCTCGGCGTCGGCGACGATCGGCACGAGCCAGTCGCGCCCCTCGACGGCGCCCCCACGCTCGAGGCGCTCGACCTCGTCGGCGCGCCGGAGGGCGTTGTTGAGCCGGCGGACGAGCGCGGGGACGCTGTTGGAGGGGTAGAGGCTCTGGTCGGGGTAGACCTCGCCGGCGAGGTTCGCGTCGGCGGCCACCTGCCAGCCCGACAGGTAGATGGCCTGCAGGCCGGCGCGCACCATCTCGACCGCCTGGGCACCGGTCATCGCGCCGAGCGCGGCGACGTAGTCCTGCGAGGACAGCAGCTCGAAGAGCCGCTCGGCGCCGCGGCGCGCGAGCGTGTGCTCGACGAGCACGGAGCTGCGCAGCCGGACGACGTCCGCCCCTCGGTAGGGGCGCTCGACCCCGCGCCAGCGAGGCGCCTCGCGCCAGCGCCGCTCGAGGGCCGCTGCCTCGTCCATGGTCCGGTCCATCGTCACCTCGCTTCGTCGCACGCCGGCACCAGCCCCCTCACTCGAGGAGCTCGCCGGCAGGGATGGTGAGGAAGGGGAGGAAGTCGTCGGAGAGCGCGACCTGCTCGAAGACGGCGCGGGCGCGTGCGAGGCGCCCGTCGGCGGCCGGGTCCCCCGTCGTGCGCCGGGCGACCTCGGCCGCGGCGAGGGCGCGCACGAGGGGCGCGTCGACCCTCGCGCCGTCGGGCAGCACGACGCCGTGGTGCACCCACTGCCAGACCTGGGCGCGGCAGATCTCGGCGGTCGCGGCGTCCTCCATGAGGTCGTCGATCGCGGCCGCCCCGGTGCCGCCGAGCCAGGCGTCGAGGTAGGCGATGCCGACCGAGACGTTGCGCCACAGCCCCTCGCGGGTGATCCCGCCCGGGGGGCACTCGACCGCGAGCAGGTCGGCGGCGCCGACGGCGACGTCGTCGCGGGTGCGCTCGAGCTGGTTCGGCCGCTCGCCGAGCACGGCGTCGAACTCGGCGCGCGCCGTCGCGACGAGGTCGGGGTGGGCGACCCAGGTGCCGTCGAAGCCGTCGCGGGCCTCGCGCCGCTTGTCCTCGGCGACCTTGCGCAGCGCCTCGGCCGTGACCTCGGGCTTGCGCCGGTTCGGGATGAAGGCGGCCATCCCGCCGATGGCGTGCGCCCCGCGCCGGTGGCAGGTCGCGACGAGCAGCTCGGTGTACGCGCGCATGAACGGGACCGTCATCGTCACGCTGGAGCGATCCGGGAGGAGGAAGCGCTCGTGGCGCCCGAGCTTCTTCGCCACCGAGAAGATGTAGTCCCACCGCCCCGCGTTCAGCCCGCAGGCGTGCTGGCGCAGCTCGAAGAGGATCTCGTCCATCTCGAACGCGGCGAGGATCGTCTCGATGAGCACGGTGACGCGGATGCTGCCGCGCTCGAGGCCGAGCTCGTCCTCGGCGAAGCAGAGCACGTCCCGCCAGAGCCGGGCCTCGAGGTGGCCCTCGAGCTTCGGCAGGTACAGGTAGGGGCCGGCGCCGGCCTCGAGGAGGGCTCGGGCGTTGTGGAACAGGTGGCAGCCGGCGTCGAACAGGCTCGCGGACATCGCCTCGCCGTCCACGACGACGTGCCGCTCGTCGAGGTGCCAGCCGCGGGGGCGCACGACGAGCGTGGCCAGCTCCTCGCCGAGGCGGTAGACGCGCTCGGGGGTGGCGAGCTCGAGGCTGCGGCGGGCGGCGTCCTGCAGGTTGGCCTGCCCCGTGACGATGTTCGACCAGGTCGGCGACGTGGCGTCCTCGAGGTCGGCCATGAAGACGCGCGCGCCGGAGTTCAAGGCGTTGATCATCATCTTGCGGTCGGTGGGCCCGGTGATCTCGACCCGCCGGTCGACGAGCGGCGCCGGCGCGGGCGCCACCTTCCAGGCCCCGGCGCGCACCGCGGCGGTCTCGGCGAGGAAGTCGGGGAGCTCGCCGGCGTCGAGGCGGGCCTGGCGTGCGCGGCGGGCCTCGAGCAGCTCGGCCCGGCGCGCGCGGAAGCGGCGCTCCAAGGCGACGAGGAAGTCGACGGCGTCCGGCGTGAGGACCCGCGCGGCGAGCGGGTGCGCGTCGTGCGCGAAGCCGGTCGCCTGCTCCATCGTCTGCGTCGTCGCTTCCATGACCCTCCCTGCGACCTCCGTGCGCTTGAACTCGCGCTCTGCGCCAAGTATTGACAGAAGCGCCAAAATTTGTAAGGAATAGATCTGCACTTCTGCATAGATATGAGAAAAATCTCCGAAATTTCATCGGACGGGCGGCTGGATCCTCTCGTCTTCGGCCTGCGCCTGCGGCACCAGCGCCGGCGGGCGGGGATGACGCTCGCGCGCCTCGGCGAGGCGGTCGGGCGCCCCGCCTCCTACCTCTCGCAGCTCGAGAACGGGCGACGCGAGCCGCGCCTGTCCACGGTGAACGACCTCGCCCGGGCGCTCGGGTGCGCGCCGGGCGACCTCCTCGAGCCCGAGCCGCCGGACCGGCGGGCCGCCCTCGAGCTCGCGCTGGCGCGCCTGCAGGAGGACCCCCGGTACCGCGCGCTCCGCCTCCCCTACCTGCGGCCGTCGGCGCGCACGGAGGATGCCGTGCTCGAGCACATCGTCGCGCTCTTCGAGCGCGTCTCGGCCCTCGAACGGTCGCGGTCCTCGGCACCCGCCGGCCAGGGGGCGCGCGCCGCGAACGCGGCGATGCGCGAGGAGATGCGCCGGCGGGACAACTACTACCCCGAGATCGAGGCCGTGGCGGCCGAGGCGGTCGCCGCCATCGGCGAGGAGGGCGGCACCATCGTCTCCGAGCGCGCCCTCGCCGCGCTCGCCGCCCACTTCGGCTTCTCGATCGCCCGAGCGGCCGACCTGCCGGCGTCGACGCGCTCGGTCACGGACCTGCGCAACCGGGTGATCTACGTGGCGCAGCGCAACGACCTCCCGCCGCGCGCTGCCCGCTCGGTCGTCGCGCAGACCCTCGGCCACTTCGCGCTCGGCCACAGCGACCCCGCGGACTTCGCCGAGTACGTGCGCCAGCGCGTCGAGGCGAACTACTTCGCGGGGGCGCTGCTCGCGCCTGAGCGCCTCGCCGTGCCGCTGCTGGCGCACGCCAGGGCGACCGGCGACATCTCCGTCGAGGACCTGCGCGACGTCTTCTACATCTCCTACGAGATGGCCGCGCACCGGATGACGAACCTCCTGACGCGGCACTTCGACATCCCCGTCCACTTCCAGCGTTCGGACCCCGAGGGGGTGCTGTGGAAGGCGTACGAGAACGACGGGGTCCCGCTGCCCGCCGACGACGACGGCACGGTCGAGGGCCAGCGCCTGTGCCGCCACTGGAGCGCCCGAGCCGCGTTCGACGCGGAGGACGCCTTCAGCCTCCACTACCAGTACACCGAGACGCCGGCGGGCGAGTTCTGGTGCTCGACGAGCATCGAGGCCGACGGCTCGACGCGCCACGCGGTCACCTTCGGCGTGCCCGCCGCCTACGCGCGGCACTTCCGCGGCCACGACACGGTGCGGCGGGCCCGATCGACCTGCCCGGACCCGTCCTGCTGCCGGGAGCCGAGTGCGGCGTCGGCCGCCCGCTGGGCGGGGCGCGCCTGGGCCTCCGCGCGCGACCGCAGCCACTTCGTCTCGGGCCTGCCGGCCGACGTCGCCTCGTTCAACCCCTTCCCGGGCGTCGACATGGCCGAGGTCTTCGCCTTCCTGGACCGCCACGCCGACTGAAGGTGCGCCGGGCGACCGCCTGCCGCTAACCTCCGGCCGTGACTGACCGCTCCTCGCCCACCAGGCGCCCGCTGCGCGTCGCCGTGACCGGCGCAGCCGGCCAGATCGGCTACTCGCTGGTCTTCCGCATCGCGGCCGGCGAGGCGTTCGGCCCGGACCAGCCCGTCGAGCTCCGCCTCCTCGAGATCGAGCCGGCGATGCCGGCGCTCGAGGGCGTCGTGATGGAGCTCGAGGACTGCGCGTTCCCGCTGCTCACCGACGTCGTTGCGACGACCGACCTGGCCCGGGCCTTCGACGGGGCCTCCTTCGCGCTCCTCGTCGGCTCGGTCCCGCGCAAGGCCGGGATGGAGCGCAAGGACCTCCTCGGCGTGAACGGCGCCATCTTCCGCCCCCAGGGCCGTGCGCTCGCCGAGCACGGCGCGAGCGACCTGCGCGTCCTCGTCGTCGGCAACCCCTGCAACACGAACTGCCTGATCGCCCGGTCGAACGCGCCGGAGGTGCCGGCCGAGCGCTTCTTCGCGATGACCCGCCTCGACGAGAACCGAGCCAAGTCCCAGCTCGCGAGGAAGGCGCAGGTGCCGGTGCGGGCGGTGACGAACGTCGCCATCTGGGGGAACCACTCCTCGACGCAGTTCCCGGACTTCGCGCACGCTCGCATCGACGGCCGGCCGGCGCCCGAGGTGATCCCCGAGCGCGCCTGGCTCGAGGGGGAGTTCATCTCGACCGTCCAGCAGCGCGGCGCCGCGGTGATCCAGGCGCGCGGCGCGTCGTCCGCGGCGTCGGCTGCGAACGCGGCGATCGACTCGGTGCGCTCCATCGTCAGCCCGACGCCGCCGGGGGACTGGTGCTCGCTCGCCGTCGTGTCCCACGGCGAGTACGGCATCCCCGAGGGGCTGCAGTTCGGCTTCCCGGTGCGCTCGGACGGCACGGCCTGGAGCGTCGTCGAGGGCCTCGAGCACGACGAGTTCGCCCGCGAGCGCATCCGCATCACGACCGAGGAGTTGCTCGCCGAGCGGGCCGAGGTCCTCGACCTGCTCACCTGAGCCGTCGCGCGCCGCGTCGGCGCGGCGCCGGCTCGCCGTCGGGCTCGGCGGCGGACCCGGCTCGGGCGAGGGCTTCCTGACGACGAGGGCGTGGGCGTCGGGCCAGCTCGCCGGGCGACCACCCGGGCGCGTCCCGCGCCGCGCCTCCTCGCGGACGAGGACGGGCGAGCGCCGCGTCGGGCGGTTCGGGCGTGCACGGCGTCGCCTCGGGCCGCACGAGGGCGCTGGCCGCGCCCGGGCGCTCGCCGCCCGCCGGCAGGGGGCATCCTTCCCGCTCGTGGTCGTGCGGCGCTGAGGAGCCCCGACCGTCTCGCCTCGCTCGTGCGTCGCCTCCTCCGGGGCTGGCGCGCCGCGGCCGTCCCCGCTCCGGGCGCGCTCGCCGCCCTACCCGAGCTCCGTCGCCTCGGCGAGCTCGCCGAGGGGGCCGGCGAGCGCGGCGAGGCGCTCCTGGGCGGCGAGGAGGACCGCCGCGTCGCCGCGCACCTTCACGCGCCCGGCGGCGAGCACCTCGGCGAGGGCCCGCCCCGAGGCGATCTGGAGGGCCGTCTCGTAGTCCTCGACGAGGACGACCTGCGCGTCGGCGACGCCCGGGCGACGCACGCCGGGCGAGGGTCCCCCGAGGACGACGGTGTAGGCGACGTCCCCTGCCGGCGTGCCGGTGATGACCTGGCCGATCGCGAGCGGCGGGCCGTCGGTGGCGCCGTCTCCCCCCTGGCTGACGACGTCCGCGAGGGCGCAGAACCACTCGTCGGACAGGAAGCGCATCCCCACCTACGAGCGGCGTCCCCGGCGCGTGCCGGCCACGATGACCTCGTTCGCCCGCGCCGCGGGGGTGTCGGCGAGGGCGACGTGCGCGGGCGTGGGTGCCGGGCGGCGGCGGATCTTGCGGCCCAGCCACGCGACTGGGTCGTAGCGGACGTCGACCGCCCGCTCCTTCAGGGGGATGATCGCGTTGTCGGTGATGTGGATCCCCTCGGGGCACACCTCCGTGCAGCACTTCGTGATGTTGCACAGGCCGATGCCGAAGGCGCGCGAGACGGCGTCTCGGCGGTCCAGCGTGTCGAGCGGGTGCATCTCGAGCTCCGCCAGGCGCACGAAGAAGCGGGGGCCGACGTAGCGCTCCTTGTTCTCCTCGTGGTCACGGATCACGTGGCAGACGTTCTGGCACAGGAAGCACTCGATGCACTTGTGGAACTCCTGGAGCCGGTCGATGTCGATCTGGGCCATGCGCCGCATGCCGTCGGGGTCCCGCGGGCCGAGGCGCGTCGTCGGGATGCGGCGCGCCTCGGCGAAGTTGAACGAGACGTCGGTCACGAGGTCGCGCAGGATCGGGAAGGTGCGCAGCGGGGAGATCGTGACCGGCTCGCCCGCGGGCAGGCTGGACATGCGCGTCATGCACATGAGGCGCGGGATGCCGTTGACCTCCGCGCTGCACGAGCCGCACTTGCCGGCCTTGCAGTTCCAGCGCACCGCGAGGTCCGGCGCCAGCTCCGCCTGGACGCGGTGGACGACGTCGAGCACGACCTCGCCCTCCTGGGCCGCGAGCGTGTAGTCGCGGAACTCCCCGCCCTGCTCGTCGCCGCGCCAGATGCGCAGCGTCACCTGCGCCGGCCGGTCGGCGCCCGCTCCGGTCGCCATCAGTGCGCCTCCTCGAACAGCGCCCGCAGCTCGGCGGGCATCTCGGGGAGCGGCTCGGGGGAGACGACGACGTCACCGCCGACGAGCCGCGTCACCATGTTCAGCTTCCCGAACCGCTCGTCGTCGGCGCTCGGGTAGTCGTCGCGGGTGTGTCCGCCGCGGCTCTCCTTGCGCTCGATCGCCGCGAGCGTCGTGCAGCGCGCCACCGCGAGCATCGACTCGAGGTCGAGCGCGAGGTGCCAGCCCGGGTTGAACTGGCGGTTGCCCTCGACGGTCACCTCGGCCGCCCGCTTGTCGAGCTCGTCGAGGCGGTGGACGGCCTCGACGAGCTCGGCCTCCGTCCGGATGATCCCGACGAGGTCCTGCATCGTCTCCTGCAGGGCGTGGTGCACCGCGTAGGGGTTCTCGCCGCCCTCGTGCTCGAAGTAGGCGAGGGCGTGCCGGGTGGCCTCGTCGACGAGCGCGTCGTCGACCGGCGCCGCCTCGCGCCGGCCGAGCGCGTGCTCGGCGGCCGCGGCGCCGGCGCGCCGGCCGAAGACGAGGAGGTCGGAGAGGGAGTTGCCCCCGAGCCGGTTCGCGCCGTGCATCCCGCCTGCCACCTCGCCGGCGGCGTACAGCCCGGGGACGGTCGTGGCCGCGGTGTCGGCGTCGACGCGCACGCCGCCCATGACGTAGTGGCAGGTCGGCCCGATCTCCATCGGGTCCTTTGTGATGTCGACGTCGGCGAGCTCCTTGAACTGGTGGTACATCGAGGGCAGGCGCCGCCGGATGTACTCGGGGGGGCGGCGCGAGGCGATGTCGAGGTAGACGCCGCCGTGCGGGCTGCCCCGCCCGGCCTTCACCTCGGCGTTGATCGCCCGGGCGACCTCGTCGCGCGGCAGGAGCTCGGGGGGTCGGCGGAAGTCCTTCTTGTTGTCGTACCACTGGTCCGCCTCCTCGATCGAGGAGGCGGTCTCCTTCGCGTAGTACTCGGGGATGTAGTTGAACATGAAGCGCTCGCCGTCGCGGTTGCGCAGCACCCCGCCGTCCCCGCGGACGCCCTCGGTGACGAGCAGGCCGCGCGCCGAGGGCGGCCAGACCATGCCGGTCGGGTGGAACTGGACGAACTCCATGTCGATGAGGTCGGCGCCTGCCCACAGGGCGAGTGCGTGGCCGTCGCCGGTCGACTCCCAGGAGTTCGAGGTGAACTTCCAGGCCTTCCCGATCCCGCCGGACGCGAGCACGACCGCCTTCGCCCGGAAGACGACGAAGCGGCCCGACTCGCGCCACAGCCCGAGCGCCCCGTTCACCGCGCCCGAGGAGTCCTTGAGGAGGCGGAGCACCTTGCACTCCATGAAGACCTCGATGCCGAGGCTCACCGCCTGGTGCTGCACCGTCCGCAGCAGCTCGAGCCCGGTCCGGTCGCCGACGTGCGCGAGGCGGGCGTAGCGGTGGCCGCCGAAGTCCCGCTGGAGGATCCGGCCGTCGGGCGTGCGGTCGAAGATCGCGCCCCAGTCCTCGAGCTCGAGGACGCGCTCGGGCGCCTCCTGGGCGTGCAGCTGCGCCATGCGCCAGTTGTTCAGCATCTTGCCGCCGCGCATCGTGTCCCGGAAGTGGACCTTCCAGTTGTCCTCGGGCCAGACGTTGCCGAGGGCCGCGGCGACCCCCCCCTCGGCCATCACCGTGTGCGCCTTGCCGAGGAGCGACTTGCACACGACCGCGGTGCGCGCGCCGAGCGAGCTCGCCTCGATCGCGGCGCGCAGCCCCGCGCCGCCGGCGCCGATGACGAGGACGTCGCAGGTGTGCGTCTCGAGGTCCGGCATCAGATGATCCTCGGGTCGTGGATCGTGCCGCTCGCCACGAGCCAGGTGTACAGGTCGGTCACGACGATCGAGAAGAGCGAGCACCAGGCCCACAGCTGGTGGTGCTCGTTGAGCGGCGTCGAGACGTTCTTCCAGAAGAAGTAGCGCAGGCGCGCCCGGGAGAAGCGCTTCAGGCCCCCGCCGCACAGGTGCCGGCAGGCGTGGCAGCCGAGCGTGTAGGCCCAGATGAGCACGGCGTTGGCGACGAAGATGAGCGTCCCCACGCCGAGGCCGACCCCGTCGCGAAAGCGGAAGGCGGTGATCGCGTCCCAGGTGAGGATGCCGGCGAAGATCACCGCGAAGTACCAGGTGTAGCGGTGGATGTTCTGGAGGACGAGCGGGAAGCGGGTCTCGCCGGTGTAGCGGCGGCGCAGCCCCCGGGCCCGCTGGGAGCCGGCGTCGGGCACGGCGCACGCCGGCGGGGACAGCCACAGCGAGCGGTAGTAGGCCTTGCGGTAGTAGTAGCAGGTGGTGCGGAAGGCGCCGGGGAAGATGAGGATCAGCCAGGCCGGCGAGATGCGCCAGAAGTCGCCGAAGAGCGGTCCCCACACGTAGCCGGCCGTGACGCACGAGTGGGTGAGGCACGGCGAGTAGTAGGGCGAGAGGTAGTCGCGCCCGACCGAGCCGGCGTAGAAGTCGCCGTTGCGCAGGGCCGCCCAGATCGAGTAGCCGATGAAGCCGAGCAGGCCGGCGGCGACGGCGATGGGCTGGACGCGCCAGCGGTCCCGGCGCAGCACGCTCGAGAGCGGCGGCCCGCCGCGCGGCCCCCCGATCTCGACCGGCGTCGGCGTCGCCTCGCGCTGTTCAACGACGGTCACGGCCATCCTCCATTCCTCGGTGAGCCGGCTCGGCGGGCGCTCGCCAACCCGACCGGGCCCAGGCCGTCGGACATCCTCGCGCGCCGCGCCGGCGGGCGGCGAAACGGCGACCGGCCGGCGCAGCGGTAGGGTGGGGCGGGTGACCGACGCGCCGAACGAGCGGACGCCGCGCCCGAGCACCGTCGGCGAGCTGCGCGAGAGCGGCTGGGTGTCGGTCCCGGTCCGGGAGGAGGTGCGGCGCAACGCGCTGGCGCGCATCGCCGCCGGCCTCCCCGTCGTGGCGGGGGTGCTCGGCTTCGAGCACAGCGTCATCCCCCAGCTCGAGCACGCCCTCCTGGCAGGCCACGACATCATCCTCCTCGGCGAGCGCGGCCAGGCGAAGTCCCGCATCATCCGCTCGCTCGTCGACCTGCTCGACCCCTTCGTCCCGGCCCTCGCCGGCTCCGAGGTGCACGACGACCCCTTCCGGCCGGCGTCGCGCCAGGGGCGCGACCTCGTCGCCGAGCTCGGCGACAAGGCGCCGATCACCTGGGTGGGGCGGGCCGAGCGCTACGCGGAGAAGCTCGCCACCCCCGACACCACGATCGCCGACCTGATCGGGGAGGTCGACCCGATCAAGGTGGCGGAGGGCCGCTACCTGTCGGACGAGCTCACGATCCACTACGGCCTCGTTCCGCGAGCCAACCGCGGCATCTTCGCGGTGAACGAGCTGCCGGACCTCGCCGAGCGGATCCAGGTCGGCCTCCTCAACGTGCTCGAGGAGCGCGACGTCCAGATCCGGGGCTTCCGCGTCCGCCTGCCCCTCGACGTCCTCCTCGTCGCGTCCGCCAACCCGGAGGACTACACGAGCCGCGGCCGGATCATCACCCCCCTCAAGGACCGCTTCGGCGCCCAGATCCGCACGCACTACCCGCCCGACGTCGCCACGGAGGTCGCGATCGTCGCCCAGGAGGCCCGCCCCGCCTCGGCGCCGGGCATTGCCGTGCGGGTCCCGGCGTTCATGGCCGAGGTGACGGCCCGCCTCAGCCAGCGCGCCCGGGCGAGCCCGAAGGTGAACCAGCGCTCGGGGGTCTCGGTCCGCCTCAGCATCGCCAACTACGAGACCCTCGTCGCCGCCGCGCTGCGGCGCGGCGCACGCCTTCGCGAGGCGGAGGTCGCGCCCCGCCCGAGCGACCTGTCGGCGCTCGCCGCCTCCACCCTCGGCAAGGTCGAGGTGGAGTCCTTCGACGAGGAGGACGACGCCGCGATCCTCGCCGAGCTGGTCGACGCCGCGCTCTTGGAGACCTTCCGCGCCGCCGGCCCCGGCGGCTCGCTCGCCGAGGTCGTCGCCGGCTTCGACGCCGGCCTCGTCGCCGAGGTCGGCCCCGAGGTGCCCCTCGCCGCCTACGAGGCGCTCGCCGCCAGCCTCCCCGCCCTCGGGGAGGCGGCGGCCGCCGTCGTCGGCGCCGAGGCAGGAGCCGCCGAGCGCGCGAGCGCCGTCGAGCTCGTCCTCGAGGGCCTCCACCTCACCCGCCGGCTCGCCAAGTCGGTCGAGGGCGGCACCGCCGCCTACCGGGGCAGGTAGCGTGGGCGCGCTGCGCTGGCGCTACGAGCGCTGGACGGGCGCGGTGGGCGAGGGGCCCGCGCCGCCCGGCGCGGACGACGTCCTCGCTGCCGCCGCCGACGATCTCGCCTACCACGGGGATCTCGACGCCGCCCTGCGGCGCCTGCTGCGCGAGGGCTTCACCACCGCCGCCGGGCGCCGCGTCGCTGGGCTGCGCGAGCTCCTCGAGGAGGTGCGCCGCCGCCGCCGGGAGCTGCTCGCGGCGCACGACGCCGACGGGCTCACGCGATCGGTGCGCGAGGAGCTCGACGCGATCGTCGAGCGCGAGCGCGCCGAGCTCGAGGCCCGGGTAGCGGCCGCTCGCGGCGAGGACGCTCCGCCGAGCGCCAGGTCGGCCGGCGACGCCGCGCTCGAGGCGCTCGGCGAGCTCGACCTCCTCCCGGCGCCCCTCGGCCAGCGCCTGGCCGCCCTCCAGCGCTACGAGTTCGCGTCGCCCGAGGCGGCGAGCGCCTTCTCGCGCCTCATCGAGCGGCTCCGACGCTCGCTCGTCGAGCTCCAGCTCTCGCGGGCCGCAGGGCTGGCCGCGGCGTCGCCCGCCGAGCGGGCGCGCCTCGGCGAGGCGCTCGACGCCCTGAGCACGCTGCTCGAGCAGCGCCGGGCCGGACTACCCCTCGAGCCCGACTTCTCGTCGTTCGTCGAGCGCTTCGGCGACCTCTTCCCCCCGGCGGAGGACCTCGACGGCCTGCTCGCCAGGCTGGCCTCGCGCCTGCAGGCGGCGGGCGCCGTCCTCGCCTCGATGACGCCGGCCGAGCGAGCCGAGCTCGAGGCGCTCGCCGCCGGGCTGCTCGCGGACGAGGAGCTCGGCCGCCGTCTCGACCGCCTCGCCGCTGCGCTCGCCGGCACGCTCGCCCCCCTCGAGCCGGTGGACGGACCGGGCGGGCTCGCGCTCTCCTTCGAGGAGGCGAGCGACGTCGCCGCGCAGCTCGCCGAGCTCTCGGAGCTCGAGGCGTTCCTCGCCGGCACCGACACGCCCGCGGCCCTCGCGGAGGCGGACCTCGAGCGGGTGGCGGAGCTCGTCTCGCGAGACGCGGCCGCGTCGCTCGAGGCGCTCGCGCAGCTGACGCGCCGGCTCGAGGCCGAAGGCCTCGTCGCGCGCCGCGGCGAGCGCCTCGCGCTCACGCCGCGGGGCCTCCGCCGCCTCGGGGCGCACGCACTCGGGGAGGTGTTCTCCCGGCTGGGGCGCGCTCGCTCGGGCGAGCACCTCGTCCTCGAGCCGGGACCGGGGCACGAGCGTGCCGAGACGACTCGGCCCTACGAGCCCGGCGACGCCTTCGATCTCAACGTCGAGCGGACGCTGCGCAACGGCCTCGTCCGCCTGGCCCGGGCCCGCGAGACGCCCTCGGTGGCGCTGGCGCGGCCGATCGCGCTGTCCGTCGAGGACTTCGAGATCGACGAGCGCGAGCGGGTGACGGGCGCGGCGAGCGTGCTCGCGCTCGACCTGTCGCTGTCGATGCCGATGCGCGACAACTTCCTCGCCGCGAAGAAGGTCGCGCTCGCGCTGCAGTCGCTCATCGCGTCGCGCTACCCCCGCGACTTCCTCGGCCTGATCGGCTTCTCGGCGACGGCGCGCGTCATCGAGCCGTCGAAGCTCGCCGAGGTCTCGTGGGACTACACCTACGGGACGAACCTGCAGCACGCCCTGGCGCTCAGCCGGAGGATGCTCGCGCACCGCCGGGGGACCCGCCAGGTGCTCCTCGTCACCGACGGCGAGCCCACGGCGCACGTCGAGCCCGACGGCCAGGTCTTCTTCAGCTACCCGCCGACGCGCGAGACGATCGAGGAGACCCTCGCCGAGGTGGCCCGCTGCACGCGCGAGAAGATCGTCATCAACACCTTCGCCCTCGACGCCACCGGGTCGCTGCGGCGCTTCGTCGAGACGATGGCTCGCCTGAACGGCGGGCGCGCGTTCTTCGCGACGCCCGAGGACCTCGGCCCCTGCCTCCTCGTCGACTTCGTGTCGGGCCACCGGGCGACGCGGCGCCTCGCCGGCGCCTAGGCGCGCCGAGGCCGGGTCGGGCCACCGGGCGACGCGGCGCCTCGCCGGCGCCTAGGCGCGCCGAGGCCGGGTCGGGCGCCCCGCCGTCGGGGGCGTGGGTCGTCGCGAAGCCGTCGCGAGGCCGGAGCCGGCGTGCAGGCCCGAGGCGGGAGCGGCCGCTCGCGCCGCGCCGACCCCTTGCGCGGCGCCTGGCTGCCGGCCATCATGGTAACAACGGTGTAATTTCACCGTTGCCACTCCTCGGGTGGCGCAGCGCAAGGGAGGGTGCCGGTGGACATCCAGGCGCTCGTCAGCGGAGAGGGTCGGTCCTGGCAGGCGCGGGCGAACTGCCTCGGCGTGGATCCCGAGCTCTTCTTCCCGGAGCGGGGCACCTCGACCCGTGAGGCGAAGGAGGTCTGCAGGGGATGCGTCGTGCGCGAGGACTGCCTCGACTTCGCCATCGCGAACGGCGAGAAGTTCGGCATCTGGGGGGGCATGAGCGAGCGTGAGCGGCGTCGCGTCCGGCGCGCCCGCATCCTCGAGACCCGCCACGCGGCGTCGTAGCCGTCGCGGCGCGCAGCGCCGCTCAGCCGCACGTGCCGCCTCGCCGCCTCCGGGCGAGGCGGGCCTCGATCGTCCGGTCCTCGCCGAGGTCGAGCTCGGCGTGGCGAGCCCGCGGGATCCGCTCGAGCAGGCCGGCCGGCACGAGGCCGACGAGCTCGGCGCGTTCGATCCTGGTACGGGCGCGCACGGCGTCGAAGACCGCGTCCGGCCCGACGAGCTCTGGCGCGACGAGGTTGCAGGAGACCTGGGCACGCCCGCCGAGCTCGAGGCCGAGGGCGCGCACCGCGGGGGAGCGCAGCTCGCGCGCCAGGCTGCGGGCCAGCTCGACGTCGGGCTCGGCGAGCCAGAGGTTGTAGGCGACGAGGACCTGGCGGGCGCCGACGCAGGTCGCGCCCCAGCGGGGGTGCGGGTGCGGCTCCCCGACGTCCGGGTCGAGGCCGCGGAAGGCCCGGCGCCGAACGTCAGGGAGCGTGCGCTCGGGCCCGTAGTAGAAGCAGGGGAGTCCGTGGGTCCTGGCGGCCCACTCGGCGAAGGCGCGACGGGCCGCGAGCGCCTCGGCGAGGTCGAGCGGGCCGAGGTGGCCCGGCTCGAAGGGGACGAAGGGGACGACGTCGACGACGCCGAGGCGAGGGTGCGCGCCCTCGTGCCGGGCGAGGTCGAGCCGGTCGAGTGCCGCGCTCGTGAGCGCCCGGGCTGCCTCGTCGACGCCGTCGCCGACGAGGGTCCACACGCTGCGGTTGTGCCACGGATCCGCGTGCCGGTCGGCGAGGGCGTCGCCCGCGGCGGCGGCGAGCTCGTCGAGGAGCGCTCCGCTGCGGCCCTCGCTCAGGTTGACGACGCACTCGAGCACGCGTCGGGCGCGCTCGTGGCTCAGTCGACGCGGTGCAGCGACAGGTGGCGGCGCTGGCGCGCCAGGCGTCGGCGCTCGCGCTCGGAGGTCCCGCCCCAGACCCCGTGGTCGATGTGGTTCTCCATCGCGTACTCGAGGCAGGGCGCCTTCACGGGGCAGTCGACGCAGATCTTTCGTGCCGCCTCGACGCCGACGCCGTCGCTCGGGAAGAAGGTCTCGGGCGGCAGGTCCCGGCACTTGCCCCGCGCCATCCACTCCGTGTCCATCACACCACCCGTCCTCCGTCTGGCGACCACGCACCGGGCACGGAGCTGGCCGCGAGTGTCGCTCAGCGCGATCTGGCCTGCAGCCTCAGGATATACCCTCGTGCTCGCCGGACCAGACCCGCTGCCGAGGGCGCCCGGCGCTCGCCGGTAGACTGCGCCGTCGCCGAGCGACCGAGGGAGCGACCATGACGATGCCTGACGAGACCGCTGCGCCCGAGCCGCCGCGTGGGCACGTCCGGATCGTCTACCTCGGGCCGGTCGCCCCGCACTGGGAGGTGGAGTCGGAGTTCGGGGACCGCAGCGTCATCGAGGCCTTCCGCGAGCGGGCCCTCGCACGCCTCGTGCTCCTCCCGCCGCACGACCCGCAGTTCCGGCGCAACCGAGAGCGAGTCGTGCGAGACGCCGAACGGGAGAACCTCCTGCTCGAGTGGGACCTCGGCATCCCCGAGGCGGACGCGGAGGCCGGCTCGTCGGCGTGAGCGCACCGAGCCGGGCTCGCCGGTCCTAGTCGGCGCCCGGGTCCGGGAGGTGGATCCGCTCGATCCACAGCCCGGGCGCCTCCACCTCGGCCGGCGTCGGCAGGCTGGTGGCGGAGCGCCAGAGGAGCGCGAGCTCCTCCTCGCCGCCGCGCTCGAGCACGCCACGCACGAAGGCCTCGCCCCGGTCGAGCGTCGCCTGGTCGAGCCGTAGCCCGAGGAGCGCCTCGGCGCCACGCGACGCGTCGTCGTGCTCGACGCGCCGCCGCCGCATCGCCTCGCGGATCGGCAGGCGCGTCCCGACGACCCGCCGGGCGACGGTGTCGGTGACCCACTCGACGAAGCCGCCGGCCACGGCGGCGAGCGCCGAGAGCTCGGCGTCCACCCTTCGCAGCTCGGCCGAGTCGACGAGCCGGCCGAGCATCGCGGGGTCGCCGAGCAGGCGCGTCAGCGCGGGCAGGTCGCCGGCGTCCCCGAGCTGGGAGAGGTGCGACTCGAAGGCCCCGGGGTCCGGCGCGAAGCTCCCGGCGCGCTCGAGCAGGAGCGTCTCGAGGCGCTCGCGTACGTGCGGCCGCGACCAGACCGCGTGGGCGGCGACGTCGCGCACCGCGAGCCACACCACCGTGTCGTCGATGGGCAGGCTCCAGTCCGCGCAGAAGGAGCGGACGTTCTGGGGGACGGCGAGGAGCTCGTTGCCCGGGCGCGGGAGCGGCAGGTCGTACTGGCCGAGGGCGCGCTGCGCGAGGTGGCCGACGAGCGAGCCGATCTGCATCGCGATCATCGCCGGCGCGATCGTCTCCGCCCACAGACCGAGCAGCGCGGAGAGCTCGCCCTCGGCCTCCGGGGCGGGTGGCGGCGCCGCGCGCCGGTTGAGCGCGGCGGCGAGTCGCTCGAGCAGCGGGCGCCACGCGAGCAGGCTGCGGCGCGCCCACTCGGCGCGCCCGACCGGGTGCACCTCGAGGCGGCCGCTCGCCGGCGAGATGCCCGCCACGTCCGCCACGTGCAGCTCGGCGAGGTGGGTGAGCTCCTCGAAGCGCATCCGCTCGACCGGGTCGACGTTGCCGTCCTCGGCGCCCTCGCTCGCCACGCTGAGCGCGAGCTGGAGCGCGAGCTCCCACTGGAAGGGCGAGTCGGTCCGCAGGAGCTTCAGCAGGTCGCCGAGCAGGCCCTGGAAGAAGCCCCCCATGCCCGCGGGCACCTCCGGGTCCATACCGCCGAATCTAGGGCGCGCGCGGCGTGCGCCGTTCGGGGCGCCGGCGTGCCGTGTCGCTACGGCCGGTCCTCGAGGAGGGCGTGCACGCTGCGCGCCCTGCCGGCGCGCTCGACCCGCAGCAGCACGGCGACGTGCGGGCGGAGGGCGTAGAGCCGCCCGAGGAGGACCGCCGTCGAGCCGACGGCGTGGCCGTCGATCGCCTCGATCACGTCCCCTGGCTGCAGCCCCGCCGCCGCGGCGGCGCTGTCGGGCGCGACCGCGACGACCTCTGCCCCGTCGGCCGCACCCTGGACGGTCACGCCGAGCCAGCCGTGGCGCACGCGTCCGGTGTGCATGAGCTGGGCGGCGACGGCGAGCTCGAGCCAGGACGGCACTGCGCTGTCCGGGCCGGCGAGCATCCCGACGACCTCGCCGCGGCCGTCCACGATCGTGCTGCCGAGCGGCGCGTCCGGCGGGAGCCCGAGCGACATGGCGTCGACGAGGCCGGCACCTGCGCCGTCCGGGGCGCGCACCGTGGCGAGGTCGTCGTCGGCGCCGCCCGGTGCGGTGAGCGCGATGGCGAGCTCGCCGCGTCGAGGCGAGGTGGTCGTGAAGGGCGCGACGGGCAGTGCCGTCACGGCGTTGACGTGGACCACGGCGAGGCCGCTCGCCCGGTCCAGGCCGACGAGCGTGCCCACGTAGGGGTTGTCGTCGTCGGCGAGCGTGACGAGGATCGCCGAGGCGCCGTCCACCGCCTCGGCGGGCACGAGGATCATCCCATCGGAGCGGACCACGAGGCCGAGGCCGTGCACGCTCGTGCCGTCGCGCGTCGTGTCGACGGCGGCGACCGAGGCGCCCGCGCGCGCGACGGCCCTCGCCAGGCTCGGCGCGAGCGCCGGGGCGGCGCCCCGCGCCGTCACGCTCGCGCTCGCCGTCGTGAGCGTCGGGCGGGCCTCGTCCTGGACGGTACCGCCCGTGATCGCGGTGGCGAGGTGGGTGCCAAGCACGACGAGACCCGTCGCGAGGAGCGCGCCGACGATCCCCGCCGTCCAGGCACTGGCGCGGCTCGGCTCCGTCGTGAGCCACCGGCGCCGGACGGCGACGGGGTCGAGGTGCAGCGACGGGTTGGCGCTGCCGAGCTCAGAGGGGTGGCGCCAGAGCCGGTCCTCGAGGGGGAGCGGCGGCCGGAGCGGCTCTTCCTCCTCCGGCGAGTCGTCGAAGTCCCCAGCGAAGGCCGCCACGGCGCAGCAGGCTAGCGCCGCCTCGCTGGGGAGGGTCGTCGCGGGCTGGCGACGGCACGGCCCGGTCGGGCGGCTCCTCCTAGCATGGCGGCCGTGGACCGCTGCGCCGTCCGATGAGCGCCGAGCTCGCGCTCGACCTCGGCACCGCCTTCACGCGCGTCGCCGACGCGAGCGGCGCCGTCGTGCTCGAGGAGCCGACCGTCGCGGCGGTGCACGCCGACAGCGGCCGCCTCGTCTGCTTCGGGCGGGCGGCGCTGGCCCTGGCACGGCGCGCCGCGGGGCGCGTCCGGCTCGTGCGGCCGGTGCGCCACGGCCAGCTGGCCGACCTGCGCACCGCCGAGGCGGTCCTCGGCGAGGTGCTCCGCCGCCTGCGGGCTGCCGGTCACGGGCGCCCCGCGGTGCTCGCCTGCGTGCACTGCGGGGCGACAGGCGTCGACCGGCGCGCCCTCGAGCGGGCGCTGCGCCGGGGCGGCGCGCGCCGCGTGGGCTTCATCGAGGCCCCCCTCGCTGGCGCGATCGCCCTCGGCCTCGCGGTCGAGGAGCCACGCGGGGCGATGGTCGTCGACGTCGGCGCGGGAACGGCGGACCTCGCCGTGCTCGCGCTCGGGGGGATCGCCTGCTCGCGCTCGGTCCGACGCGGCGGCGACGACGTGCTCGAGGCGATCCGCACCCTCCTGGCTCGACGCCACAACGTCGTCGTCGACGCTGGCGTCGCCGCCGAGGTGCGAGCTGCGCTCGCGACCCTCGACCCACGCGCCCCCGAGGCCTACGTCGAGGTCCTCGGACGCGACGCGAAGACCGGCCGTCCGGCGAGCGCCGTGCTGGCCCGTTCCGAGCTGCGTCCGCTGCTCGCCGACGTCTACGCGCCGCTGCTCGAGGCGGCGCGCGCCTGCCTCGCCGAGGCGCCGCCCGAGCTCGCGAACGACGTGCTCGGCTCGGGCGCCGTCCTCCTAGGGGGCGCCCTCGTCGACGGGCTCGAGCGTGCCGTGGCGGGCGCGACGGGCGTGAGCGTGCGCGTGGCCGGCGACGGCGGCCGCAGCGCCGTGCTCGGCGCGGCGCGCCGCCTCGGGCCGCGGGCGGGCGGGCGTGCGCCCGCGCTCAGCAGCGGTCTTCGCCGCTGAGCGACAGGACCTCGGCGGCGGCCTGGCGCACCTGCCAGTCGCGGTCCGCGAGGCAGCCGCGCAGCGCGGCGACGACCTCGGGGCCCTCGAAGGCCGCGAGCGCGACGGCCGCCCGGCGGCGCACCGCGGGGACGTCGCCGAGCGCGGCGAGCACGGCGGCGCGCCCGGCCTCGTCGCCGATGGCGCCGAGCGCGGCGACGGCCGCCTCGCGGCACAGCGGGTCCGGGTGCGCGCGCGCCACCGTGGCGAGGCGGGCGACCGCACGGCTGTCCCCCACCTCGCCGAGGGCGAACGACGCGGCCTCGACGACCGCGGGGTCAGCGTCGTCGAGCAGGGGCCGGAAGTCGGCGCCGGGCAGCAGCGCGGCGAGCTCGCAGGCGGTCACCCGCACGGCGGGGTCGCGATCGCTGAGGGCGCGCGCGACGTCCCGGGGTCCGGCGAGTCCGCCGCGTGCCAGGGCGACGAGCGCGCCGGCGCGCGCCGAGGGGCGCTCGTCGTCGAGCGCGGCGCGCACCGTCGCCCAGTCCCCGGCTCGCGCGGCGAGGGCGATCTCGCCGCGCCGGCGCGCGCCGGCGAGCGCGTCGGCGCCGACGTCCACGGCGGGTGCGCGCTCGGCGCGCACCGGGCGTGGCAGGCTACGGCGCATGTCGCTCGAACCCGGGGACGCTGGCGCGACCGCCCCAGGGGGCTCCGCAGGAGAGGGGCAGCCGACGGCCCGCTCGCACGGCCGCAGGCTAGCGGCGCTGCGGCAGCGACCGGCGCAGCAGCGCGCCCGACGGCGCCGCCTCGGCTACGGCGTCGGCGCGCTCGTCGCGGCGGTGCTCGCGGCCACGCTCGTGTCGCTGCCGTACTACGCGATCGTGCCGGGTGCGGGCGTGGACGTCGCCGGCCTCATCGCCGTGCCGCGCCGCTTCGCCCACCACCACCGTGGCCAGGTCCTGCTCACCGACGTCGAGCTCGTGCCGCTACGCGCCATCACCTGGCCGTACTACCGACTCGATCCGAACGCCGAGATCGTGCCGGCCGCCGAGCTCACCGGCCCGGCGAGCGCCGCGCAGTACGACGAGCAGGGCGTGATCGACATGGCCGCGGCGCGCGAGGCAGCCACCTACGTCGCCCTGCGGACTCTCGGCTACCGGGTGCGAGCCGTCGAGCAGGCGCCGGTCGTCTACCAGCCGTTCCCGGGAGCGCCGGCCGCGGGCGAGCTCGCCGTCGGCGACGTGGTCACGGCCGTCGACGGGCACCCGACCGGTTCGTTCGGTGCCCTCGTGGCTGCCGTGCGGGCGCACCGGCCGGGCACGACGGTGATCGTGCGCACCCACCTGCTCGGCGCGGCGTCCTCGAGCACGCGCCAGGTCACCCTCGGCGTGCTCTACCGGCTGGCGAGCGGCGTGGTGTGCGAGCGCGCCGGCGCGCCGGCGCCGCGGGGCGCGACGGCGACCGCGACCGCCTGCCTCGGCCTCGCCTTCGCGCGCCGCTACGCCGTCGCCGGGGCGCCCTTCGCCGTGCGCCTGCGCAGCGACGGCATCGTCGGGCCCTCGGCCGGGCTGGCGTTCACGCTCGGGCTCATCGAGGAGCTCGACCGGGGCGACCTCACCGGCGGTCGCCGGGTGGCCGCGACGGGCACGATGTCGCTGGACGGGCAGGTCGGGGACGTCGGGGGCGTCGCGCAGAAGACGGTGGCCGTGCGCGACGCCGGTGCGAGCGTCTTCTTCGTCCCGCCCGCCGAGCTCGCGACGGCGCGCGCCCACGCGGGACCCCGCCTCAAGGTCTTCGCCGTCTCCTCGGTCGGCCAGGCGATCGACGACCTACGGCGCCTCGGCGGGTCCCTCGTGGCCTCCACGGGTCCCTGACGTCGTAGGCTTTCGGCCGTGCCAGAGGCAGCGACGACCAGGCCGAGCGCCCTCACGCCCGACGACGTCGCCTCGCACGCGTTCCCGACGGCCCGCCGTGGTCTCGACCCCGACGCCGTGCGACGATTCCTCCAGGAGGTCGCGGCGCAGCTGCGGGAGGCGAGCCGGCGGGAGGAGGAGCTGCGGAGCGCGCTCGCGCAGGCGGAGCAGCGCGCGGCGTCGCCCGAGCTCGACGAGGCGGCGCTCTCGGCGGCCGTCGGCAGCGAGACGGCTCGGGTGCTCCAGGCCGCCCACGAGGCGGCCCGCGAGGTCGTGGCGAGGGCGGAGGAGCGCGCCAGGGCGCTCGCCGAGAGCGCCGAGCGCTCCCTGGCGGAGGAGCGGCGGCGAGCGAGTGCGGAGGCGGCCGCCGCCGTCAGCGCGGCGCGCGTCGAGGCGGACGAGCTCGTGTCGAGGGCGAAGGACGAGTGCCGGGCGATGATCGACGAGGCCCGCGAGGCGCGCCGGCGCATCCTCGCCGACCTCGCCGAGCGCCGCCACGAGCTCCACGTCCAGCTCGAGCAGCTGCGCGCCGGCAAGGACGCGCTGGCGGCCATCGTCGAGGAGGTCGCCGGCTCCGTCGAGTCCGTGCGCGCCCGCCTGCGCGGCGCCGAGGAGGAGGTGCGCGTCGTGGCCGACGAGGCCGCGAGGGCCGCCCAGGCCGCGCCGAGCGTCCCCGGGCCCGCCGTGCTCGAGGAGCCCGAGGAGCCCGCGCCGCCGGCCGCGGCGGACGATGCCGGCCTCGCCGCGCCCGCCTCCCCGCCGGAGGCCGACGGGCTCGTTGCGGCGCAGGTAGCGGCGGCGCCGGCGGTCCCGGCAGGGGACGCGCCGGGGACCGCGGGCACCGAGACCGGGCCGTCGCTGCGAAGCGTCGACGAGCTCTTCGCGCGCATCCGGGCGAGCCGCGAGGAGGAGGTGGGCCGGGCGCGAGCGCTCCTCGAGGAGGAGTCGGCGGGGGCCGGTCGACCGGAGAGCGTCGGCGCCGGAGAGCTGGCGGACGACGTCGGCGCTGGCGCGCCGACGCCGCCGGCCGAGGCGGCCAGCCCCGCGCTCGAGGCGCGCGACGAGCACCTCGCCCCGGCGATGCGCGGCCTCGTCCAGGGCCTCAAGCGCGCCCTGCGCCTCGAGCAGAACGAGCTCCTCGACGCGCTGCGCCACCTCCCGGCGCGCGAGCGCCTCGACGAGCTCCTGCCGGGAGCGGTCCTGGCCGAGCGCCTCGCCGGCGTCGCCGGCGAGCACCTGGCCGAGGCGTTCGCGGGCGGTCGCCGCTACGCGGCCGCGCTCCTCGGTGCGCCCGATCCGCCGGGCGAGGCGGGCGAGCGGTTGGCGAGCGTCGAGCGCGTCGCGCGCGGCCTCGGCGAGGAGGTCTCGGCCGAGCTGCGCCGGCGCATCGCCGAGGGGCTCGCGCCCGTGGCGTCGGCCGACGCCGATCCCGCGGCCGCGGTCAGCGTCGCGTTCCGAGCCCTCAAGGGCGCGCGCATCGAGGGCGTCGCGGCCGACGCCGCCACCGAGGCGTTCGCGCTCGGCACGCTCCAGGTGGCGCGCGAGCAGCGGGGGAGCGTCGCCTGGCTCGCCGACGACGGCGGCTCGGCGTGCCCCGACTGCGACGACAACGTCCTCGCTGGCGCGCTGGCGCCGGGGACCACCTTCCCGACGGGCCAGGCGCACCCCCCGGTGCACCCCGGCTGCCGCTGCCTCCTCGTGCCCGAGAAACCCTCGTAGGTGCGGGTCACGCCCGAGGCCACGCGCCCGGCGCACGTGCGGCGCCGCGGGCTCGTCGCCCTCGGCGTGCTCGCCGCGCTCGGCCTGTGCTTCCTCGCAGTCCAGGCCCTCGCCGACCTCGACATCAACTACCTCTGGTTCCACTACGCCGGCCTCGGCGACGTGTTCGCCACCGTGCTCGGCACGAAGCTCGCGCTCGGCACGGTCTTCGTCGCGTTCGCCTTCGGGCTGTTCTGGCTCAACCTCTTCCTCGTCGACAAGGCGGCCGTGCGGGCGCTGCTCACGGCACCGCGGGGCGACCTCGCCGCGCGCTTCCAGGGCGCCGTCGGCCCGCACGCGCTCGGCGTGCGCACGCTCGTCGCGCTCGTCCTCGCGCTCGCGGTCGGGACGGGCGCGTCCTCCCAGTGGCAGAACTGGCTCCTGTTCGAGCACGCGGTGCCCTTCGGGATGAAGGACCCCGTCTTCGGGCGGGACGTGAGCTTCTTCGTCTTCCGCCTGCCGTTCCTCTCCTTCCTCGTCGCCTGGCTCACCGTGGCCCTCCTCGTCGCGCTCGGGCTCAGCGCGCTCGCGCACGGCCTGAACGGCGGCATCAGCGTGCGCACCCGTCCGCACCTCGAGCCCCGCGCGCTCGCGCACCTCTCGGCCCTGGCCGGGCTCCTCGCGCTCGAGCGGGCCGCCGCCTACTACTACGTCGACCGGTTCTCGCTCGAGGTCTCCGGCTCGGGGGTCGTCGCCGGGGCCGGCTACACGGCGCTGCACGTCCGGCTCCCGGCGATCACGCTGCTCGCCGTCGTGTGCCTGGTCGCCTTCGTCCTGCTGACCTTCAACGCCTACCAGCGGACGCTCGCGCTGCCGGCGATCGCCCTCGGTCTGTGGGGCTTCCTCGCCCTCGTGATCGGCGTGCTCTACCCGGCGGTGATGCAGCTGCTCAAGGTGACCCCCTCGCAGAGCCTCCTCGAGCGCCCCTACATCGAGCGCAACATCGCGGCGACGAGGTTCGCGATGGGGATCGACCACGTCGTGTCGCACCTGCTGCCGGCCAACGAGGACCTCACGCCCGGCGTGCTCCTGCGGTACGCGGCGACGCTGGACGCGACCGAGCTGTGGGACCCGCAGCTCGCCGGGTCGGCGTTCTCGAGGCTGCAGGACGCCCGCGGCTACTACCGTCTCACGCCGCCCGCCGTCGACCGCTACGTCGTCGGCGGGACGCTCACCCCCGTCCTCGTCAGCGCGCGCGCCCTCGACCCCGCTCGGCTGGCACGCCCGACCTGGGTGAACGACCACCTGCGCTTCACGCACGGGATCGGCGCGGTCGTCGCCGAGGGCAACGGGGCGTCGGCGACCGGGGCGCTGCGCTTCCTCGTCTCGAACGTGCCGCCGAGCGCGTCGAGCCCGGTGCTGCGCCTCGCGCAGCCCGACGTCTACTTCGCGCCCGGGGAGAACCACTACGTGGTCGTCGACACGAAGGAGCAGTCGGCCGGCGCGACCTCGGGCGAGGTCCGACGCGACTCGGCGGCCGACGCCAGCGACACCGGCATCCCGCTGCGGCCGCTCAGCACGCGGCTCGCGTTCGCGATCCGCTTCGGCGATCCGAACCTGCTCGTCTCCAACCTCGTCACGGCCCGCTCGCGCCTCCTCTACCTCACCGACGTACGCGCCCTCGTGGAGAAGGCGCTCCCGTTCCTCAGGGTCGACGCCAACCCCTACCCCGTGCTCGTCCCGCACGGCCCCCTCGACTGGATGGTGGACGCCTACACGACGAGCGACTCCTTCCCCTACGGGGAGCCCGCGTCGACGAGTGGCCTCGCGGCGACGAGCGGGCTGAAGGGTCGGTTCGACTACGTGCGAGACGCGGTGAAGGTGGTCGTCAACGCCGCCACCGGCAGGCTCGAGGCCTACGTGGTCGCTCCTTCGGACCCGCTCGTCCAGGCCTACGAGCGGATCTTCCCCGGCTTGTTCCACCCGCTCTCGCAGATGCCGGCCGTGCTGCGCGCCCACCTGCGCTACCCGCAGGACCTCCTGCTCGTGCAGGCCGAGATGTACGGCACCTACCACGTCACGAACCCCGCCAGCTTCTACAGCCTGGCGGACGCCTGGGCGCCGTCGCAGGGCTCGGGCGTCGCGGGACCGGGATCTCGCGTCGCGTCCGCCCTGCCCGACGAGCCCTCCTACGAGCTGCTCCAGCTTCCCGACGAGCCCTCCCTCCAGTTCAGCCTCGTCGAGCCGCTGGTGCGCGCCAGCCCAGCCGGGTCGCTGCAGCAGCTCGCCGGGCTCTTCATCGCCGACTCGAGCCCCGCCGCGTACGGGCGCCTCGAGGTCCTCCAGACGCCAGGCCGCCGCCTCGTCGACGGGCCGGGGCTCGTAGGTGCGGCGCTGCTCGGCGACGCGACTGTCTCCCGAGAGCTCGCGAGCCTCGAACGGTCGGGGTCACGCGTCGTCCTCGGCTCGGTCGTGGTGCTCCCGATCGCCGACTCCGTCCTCTACGTGCGCCCGGTCTACGCGGTCTCCCTGCAGGCCGGCTACCCCGAGCTGGCCGCCGTCGCCGTCGTCTACGGCAGGCGCGTGGCGATGGCCGCGACGCTCGGCGAGGCGATCGGCCAGCTCTTCGGCTCGAACGCCGCGCTCGGCGCCGGGCCGTCGACGAGCGGCGGGGTGACGGTGCCGAACGCGGCAGGCGCTCTCGTCGCGACGGCGCTGCACGATCTCGACCTCGCCCAGGCCGCGCTCGCTCGAAGGAACCTCGGGACCTACCAGCGCGACGTCGCGGAGGCGGTCGCGGCGCTCACGACGGCGAACCGGCTCTTCAGGGTCGCGAAGTCAGCCTCGTCACCGTCGCAAACCACACCCGCGGCGGCAGTGCCGGCACCCGCGGGTGCCGGGACGAGTAGTCGGGGGGGTGCAGGACCCGTCGGCAGGACGCTCGAGGCCGGCTGAGGTGGCGGCCGGCCGTATCTCTCGTCCGGGCGGGCACAAGGGAGGAATCGGCAGTCGGCTCACTTCCGGACCGCCGAGCCCTCGGAGGCTGAGCCGGCGAGGATGGCGGCCAAGTGCCGATGGTTCGCCTGCGAGACGGCGGACGAAGAATCATCGATTGGCGCGCCCTGCCCGCGCGACCCGGAGCTCGTCAGGGCCGAGAGCTCCGGCGCGGCGCGCGCTCGCCCGGTGTCCGCTTTGTCGAGTGCGTCGATGTCGTCACGCCGGTGGCTGGCGACGGGTGCCCGTCCGACGACAGCTGCGCTGCTCGGTCGGGTATCGCGGTGCTGCTACACTGACGACAGCGCCGCGGGGTGGAGCAGTCTGGTAGCTCGTCGGGCTCATAACCCGAAGGTCGCAGGTTCAAATCCTGCCCCCGCCACCAGGAGGTCTTCACGTTTGACCTCGCTCCATCCTCACGTTTGGGTGTGACACCCTCGGGCGGCCCCTCGGTGGGCCGTTCGTCGCTTCCGGGGCGTATCGAGTCCGTGGCGGACGAGACGACCTCCGAACGCGGGCGTGATGACGGCGGTGCGTTCGGTGCGGTGCGGACGAGCTCGGCAAGGGTCGGCTGCCGACGTGCTGGCGGTCTCGGCTGGCGTGGTGTGCTTCGCCCGGCCTCCTCGAGCTCGTGGGCCTCGAAGGCGTCGACGAGGCCGAGGTTCACGACCACGGAGGCACACGCGACGAACAGGGCGAGCGGGGTGAGGCCCGTGAGCTTGCACCAGCCGCGCACGTCGAGGTTGATCCGCGCTGGGTCGTCGAGGTGAGAGTTGGAGTGCTCGACGGCGCTGCGCCTGCGTAAGGCATCCTGCGAGCGCATCCAGAAGACTGCAGCGGCCATCGTGCCGGCCTTCGAGCCCGCAGGACAGGAGGAGGACGCGGCGTAAGCCGTCTCCTCCTAGCTCGCCTGCGGCGTGCTGTGCGACAATCGGCTCATGGCAGCCACGACCATCCCGCAGTATCACGAGCTGATGTGGCCAGTGTTGACTGCTCTCAGGGAGTTGGGCGGTTCTGCCACGGTCAAGGAGATGTACGAGCGGGTCGTTGAAGACGAGCACCTCTCCGAGGACCAGCAGGCTGTCTCGACCAAGGATGGCCGCATGTCCGAAATTGAGTACCGCCTCCACTGGGCGAGGACTCACTTGAAGGGAATCGGCGCGATCGAGAATAGTGCTCGTGGTGTGTGGACGCTAACGGAGAAGGGCCAGACGATCACGCCGGACCAGATGCGGGCCGATACGAAGGCGTATCGAAACGAAGTGCAGCGGCGAGCGAAACAGAAGCAGGCTTCGAATGACAGAGCCGCGGAAGCTGGCGATGAGGAGTTGGAGACCTGGAAGGACCAGCTCATCGCCCGGCTCCTCATCATCCCGCCGGATGGCTTCGAACGACTCGCTCAGCGACTGCTTCGTGAGGCTGGATTCGTGAACGTCACGGTGCTCGGGCGAAGCGGGGATGGAGGCATCGACGGCGTCGGGGTGTACCGATTGTCCTTCGTCTCGTTTCCCGTCTACTTCCAGTGTAAGCGCTACAAAGGAACCGTGACGGCAGGCGCGGTCCGAGACTTTCGAGGCGCCATGGCAGGCCGTGGAGAGAAGGGTCTCCTCATCACTACCGGTTCCTTCACCAAGGACGCTCAGAACGAGGCCAGTCGTGACGGAGCTCCCCCTGTCGAGCTGATCGACGGGGATCGGCTCTGCGACCTCCTCCGTGACTACCGGCTCGGCGTGGATGTCCGAGAGCGCGTCGAGTTTGAGGTTGCGCTCGATTCCTCGTTCTTTGACGAGTACGATTCCGCCGATGCTGCCGGTCTGACACCTGCGTGAACCCCGTTGCAATGCGTGTCACCTGATTGTCCCCCTCTTCCGAGGCGTCATGCCCCTCGGGATGGTTGGCTGATTCGTCGCCAAATCTCTGCCGGGCCACGTCGTCGTTGACGTGGTGTAGATCGTCTACGAACGCCCTACGGTCATCGTTGCTCTTCCCCGGTATTAGCCCGCTGCCCCTTCGCTGCAAGGATTGCGTCCCGCTGAGTGGTGGGGATCACGATCTCGAATCCCTAGGGCTCGGTGGGATGCGATCTTGACCCCCGCTCCCATGGCCGGTTAGGGTTCAAAGAGCGGCTGAACCGGGAGATCTGTCGCAGGACCGACATGGTCGGTGTCTTCCCTGATCGGAGCTCGATCATTTGGCTCATCGGCGCCGTCTGAGGTCTGCACGTAGACCGAAGCCGTTGTCCACAAAGTCCTCGCCAACCGGACCCCGGGCGCCGTCGTCACGAAGGAAGCCGGGGCCCTCTCGGTGATGGGCTTGACCGTCATTGACGGGCAGATTGACGAGATCGAGATCCTCCGCGACCCCGCCCGCCTCGACTGCCTCGAGCCCTCTGGTTCGCGCGGCCGCCACGAGGGGCGAGCGGCAGCTCTGGCTACGTCGTGACCGGCTGTCCCTCCGGCGGATCGGACACGTGTGGTAGCAGTTCTGCTACCATATGGACGTGGGCAATATCGCACAGAAGGAGTTGCGGAACAACGTCGGCCAGGTGCTCCGTCGGGCCGAGGCCGGCGAGATCATCACCGTGACCGTCGCCGGTCGTCCCGTGGCCGAGCTCGGCCCAGTGCATCGCCGCCGGTGGGTTCGCGGTGCTGCACTCGCCGCTATCTGGCGTTCAGAGGCGCCACGAGGGCTGGAGGTCGACCTCGAGCGACTGCCGGCCGGCGTCGTGGACCCCTTCGCTTCGTGAGGGCCCTACTCGACACATCGGTGCTCATCGGGGAGCTGCCCCCGCCTGAGGAGGTCGAGGCCGCGATCAGCGTCGTTTCGATCACCGAGCTGCACTTCGGTGTCCTCATCGCTGACGACGATGACGAGCGGGCGCGCCGCATCGCTCGGCTCTCAGCGATCGAGGCGACGTTCGACCCCCTGCCTGTGAGCGTCGACATCGCGCGTGTCTGGGGTCAGCTCGCCGCCGCGGTGGCCCGTCGTGGTGGCAACCCGAGACGGCGTGAGCTCGACCTCGCCATCGCGGCCACCGCGCGCGTTGAAGGAGTGCCCCTCCTCACCGAGAACGTTGGCGACTTCCAGATCATTCACGACCTCGTCGACGCTCGGCGACTCTCCGACCGTTAGTTCGGAGCGAGGTCGTACGAACGTGGAACCAGTGTCCCGATTGGGTGAGGCTCCGGGGGCGCCTCCGAGGAACCCAGGGTGGTTCAAGGCCGCCGGAGGCCCGACCCTGCGGCCTGACAGCGCTCGTCGCCGAAGAGCACCGCGTCGGGCCAGTTCCGTCCAGTTCAGCGACGACGCCGTCAGCATCCCGACGGCCAAGCACCCGTCGATGTGTAGACCGACCACCGCTGTCGGACGAAGCAGGGGGAGCGCCCTCGAGCACCTGACCCCCCCATTGGCCACACTCAGAGCCAGGGAGTGCAGAGCCAGGCCGTCGCGAGCTTCGATTATCAGAAAGCGCGACGTTCGTGTGATCGACCACAGGGGAATCGCAGCTGCCCGCCGCTGCGCCATATCGTCGGCAGAGACATGATGCCGGTTGCTTATGATTCGCAGACAGCCTTGGTCGTGGTGGACCTCCAGAATGACTTCGTCGACCCGGCCGGCTCGCTCTTCGTTCCGGGCGCCGACAGACTCGTCGAAGCCGCCAACGCCGAGATCCGCGACGCCCGGGAGGCGGGTGCGCTCGTCGTCTACACGCAGGACTGGCATCCGGCGCAGACTCCGCACTTCGTCACGAGCGGCGGTCGGTGGCCGGTCCACTGCGTCGCGGGGAGCTGGGGAGCGCAGTTCCAACCAGGACTCACGCTGGAGGGTGAGGTAGTACGCAAGGGCACCGGGGGAGAGGACGGTTACTCTGCCTTCAGTGTTCGTGACCCAGCAACGGGCCGCACCACCTCGACGGAATTGGAGGCGCTGCTGCGTCGGTGGGGCATCGAACGGGTGGTGGTGATCGGCGTTGCCACCGACTACTGCGTGCGCGAGTCGGCACTCGATGCGCTCCGCCTCGGATTCGACGTCAGTGTGATGACGTCCGCGGTGCGAGCGGTGGACGAGCCACCGGGCACGGGTGACGCAGCTCTCGCGGAGCTCGCCGCGGCCGGGGCGCACCTCGTCCCGTGATCCACTGACGGACGCGAGTGCAGAGCCCTCTCGCGCGCGCCGGCGTCGATTGGACCGAGCCTGCCTCATTGCTCAAATGGCTGCCGAGGCCGCGCGCTCCGACCGAGGGGCGGCACCCGGTGGTAGTGGGGGGCGGTGGAGCGACGCGCGAGGGCGCGGGAAGAACCGGATCGGTCCTTCAGATCCCGAGGACGACCTCCGCGCCGAGCTCATAGCCAGTCGTGTACTCGATCCTTCGCACGCGGCCTGCGTCGACGAGGTCGGCCTCAGCGAGGCGCACGAGCTCGAGGACATGGTCGGGCGCGCGCACGGTGAGGTGCTCGACCTCGGCGCGCATCGACGCTTTCGCCTGTGTCTTCGCCCGCCGTACCTCGCCGAGCACGGCGCCGGTGTGGTCGAGGAGGGCAGCTGGTACGTCAGGCCCGGGGGCCTCGAGCTCGGCAGGATCCGGCCAAGGAGCGCGATGGATGGAACCGTCGTGCCACCAGGACCAGGCCTCCTCGGCGACGAAGGGGAGGAATGGCGCGAACAGCCGCAGGACGACCGAGAGGGCGGTGCTCAGCGCGTGGCGGGCAGAGTCGGCGCCGCTGCCCTCCCCGTAGGCGCGGCCCTTGGCGAGCTCCAGGTAGTCGTCGCAGAAGGCCCAGAAGAACTGCTCGCTCACCTCGAGCGACCGGGCGTGCTCGTACGCTTCCATCGCCTCGGTGGACCTGGCCACGACGTCGCGAAGGCGCGCGAGCATCGCCGCGTCGAGCGGCTCGAGGCGCTCCGGAGCGCCCAGGCGCCCCTCGCAGCGCCCGAGCACGAACCTCGTTGCGTTGAGCAGCTTGATGGCGAGTCGTCGTCCGATTCGCATCTGCTGCTCGTCGTAGATGGTGTCGACGCCGAGGCGCGCCGATCCCGCCCAGTAGCGCACGGCGTCGGTGCCGTGGCGCTCCAGGAGATCGGTCGGCACGACCACGTTGCCCTTCGACTTCGACATCTTCTTGCGCTCCGGGTCGAGGATCCACCCGGAGATCGCAGCGTCTGACCACGGCAGGCAGCCGTGCTCGAGCTCGGAGCGCACGATCGTGGTGAACAGCCAGGTGCGGATGATCTCGTGCGCCTGGGGCCGTAGGTCCATCGGGAAGACCCGTGCGAACAGGTCGGGATCGTCCGCCCACTGCCCGGCGATCTGGGGGGTGAGGGACGAGGTGGCCCAGGTGTCCATGACGTCCGGGTCGCCGACGAAGCCCCCCGGCTGGCCGCGCTGGGCAGGTTCGTAGCCGTCGGGTACGTCCGTCGAGGGGTCGACGGGCAGGGAGGACTCCGACGCGAGGATCGGGTGCTCGTCGTCGACGCTGCCGTCGGGCTCGACGGGGTACCACACCGGGAAGGGGACGCCGAAGAAGCGCTGGCGCGAGATGTTCCAGTCGCCGTTCAGGCCATCGACCCACGCCTCGAAGCGGGTTCGCATGAACTCGGGATGCCAGATGAGCGCTCGACCTGCCTCGAGGAGCTTCTCGCGAAGCGCCAGCGTCGACACGTACCACTGTCGGGAGGAGACGATCTCGAGCGGGTGCTCGCCGCGCTCGTAGTGCTTCACGGCGTGCACGATCGGGCGCGGCGCGCCGAGGAGCTCGCCGGACTCGCCGAGCAGCTCGACGACGCGCCGGCGCGCGTCCTCCACGCGGCGCCCCTCGAGCTGCGCGTAGCGGGCGCGCGCCGCTGCTGGGTCGCGAGACTCCCAGCCGGGTGTGCCGAAGGGCGCGGGACCGAGGCGGCCGTCGCGCCCGACGACGGTGCGCAGTGCGAGCCCGAGCTCTCGCCACCACACGACGTCGGTGAGGTCGCCGAAGGTGCACACCATCGCGATACCGGTCCCCTTCTCGGGGTCCGCGAGCGGGTGGGCGAGGACTGGGACCTCGACGCGAAACAGCGGCGTCAGCGCCTTCGACCCGACGAGCGAGCGGTACCGGGGGTCGTCAGGGTGCGCGACGAGACCGACGCACGCCGCGAGCAGTTCGGGTCGGGTCGTCTCGACCTCGATGGGGGCGCCGCCGTCGGCGCGGGCAAACGCAAGGCGGTGGTAGGCGCCGGGGATCTCGCGGTCCTCGAGCTCGGCCTGCGCGACCGCCGTCCGGAAGTCGACGTCCCACAGCGTCGGCGCCTCCTGGCGGTAGGCGTCGCCGCGCCGGACCATACGGAGGAACGCGCGCTGGGAGGCTCGGCGCGCGGCCTCGCCGATCGTCGTGTACTTCGTCGTCCAGTCGACGGAGAGCCCGAGGCGGCGGAACAGGTCCTCGAACGCCTGCTCGTCGGTCGCCGTGAGCTCGTGGCACAGCTCGACGAAGTTCGGGCGGGACACCGCGACGGGCGGGCTCGGCGGATCGCTCGGCGCGATGAAGCCGGGGTCGTAGGGGAGGCTCGGGTCGCAGCGGACCCCGAAGTGGTTCTGGACCCGGCGCTCGGTCGGCAGGCCGTTGTCGTCCCAGCCGATGGGGTAGAAGACCTCCCTGCCTCGCATGCGCCGGTAGCGGGCCACGATGTCGGTCTGGGTGTAGGAGAAGACGTGCCCGACGTGCAGCTGGCCCGACACCGTCGGCGGCGGCGTGTCGATCGAGAAGATCTCCTCGCGCGGTCGCGTCCGGTCGAAGCGGTACGTGCCCGCCGCCTCCCAGGCCGCGATCCAGCGAGCCTCGAGGCCCTCGAGGGCGGGGCGCTCGGGCACCCGCCAGTGCGCCGCCACCTCGAGCGTGCGCACGCCCCGGGCGTCCGGACGCGCCAGGCCGTTCGGGTCATCGCTCGGCATCGGCCTAGTACGGTAGCCGTGTGCTGCGGCTGCACGACACAGCGCGTGGCCGGGTGGTCGAGGTCGCCCTGCGGCAGCCGGGGCGGGTCGGCATGTACGTGTGCGGGCCGACCGTGTACGGCCCGCCGCATCTCGGCCACGGCCGCTTCGCGATCGTCTTCGACGTCCTCCGCCGCTACCTTGCGTGGCGCGGCCTCGAGGTCGACTACGTCTCCAACGTCACCGACATCGACGACAAGATCCTCGACCGGGCTGCCGCAGAGGGCCGGAGCTGGCGAGACGTCGCGAGCGAGTTCGAGGCGCAGTGGTGGGACGCGCTCGCCGCGCTCGAGGTGCTCCGGCCGACGAGGTCCCCGCACGCGTCGGAGTACGTCGACCAGATGGTGGCGCTCGTCGGGGAGCTCGTGGGAAGGGGGGCGGCCTACGAGACCGACGACGGCGTCTACCTCGAGGTGGCTCGCGTGCCCGGCTACGGGCTGCTCGCCCACCAGAGCCTCGAGTCCCTGCGGGCCGGGGCGCGAGTCGAGGTGCGCGAGCACAAGCGTTCGCCAGCGGACTTCGCCCTGTGGAAGAAGGCGAAGCCGGGTGAGCCGTCGTGGCCCTCGCCCTGGGGACCGGGCCGCCCCGGTTGGCACACCGAGTGCGTCGTGATGGCGCTGGCGCTCCTCGGCGAGGGGTTCGAGATCCACGGCGGCGGCCAGGACCTCGCGTTCCCCCACCACGAGAACGAGCGCGCCCAGGCCGTCGCCCTCGGCAGGCGCTTCGCCGGCCACTGGGTGCACAACGGTTTCGTCGAGGTCGAGGGCGAGAAGATGTCCAAGTCGCTCGGGAACTACACCACGCTCCCCGAGCTCGTCGAGCACGGGCAGGCGCGAGCCTTCCGGCTCCTCGTCCTGCGCGCCCACTACCGCTCGCCGCTCGAGGTGAGCGAAGCGGCACTCGCCGACGCCGCGAGCGCGCTCGAGCGCCTCGACGCGCTCGGGCGCCGCTTCGGCGAAGCTCCCGCTCCGGCCTCGACGGACGCGTCGAGGGAGCTCGTCGAGACGTTCCGGGAGGCGATGGACGACGACCTGGACACCCCTCGCGCGCTCGCGCTCCTCTTCGAGGCGCTCCGTCGGGCCAACGGCCTCGCGGACAGCGGCGAGCGCGCGCCGGCCGCGGCGCTCGCGGACGGCGTCGTCGGCTGCTTCGCGGTCCTCGGCCTCTCGCCGCAGCGCGCCGCGCCCCCCGACGCCGCGGCGCGGGAGCTCCTCACCCGGCGCGAGGCTGCCCGGATCGCGCGCGACTTCGACCTCGCCGACCGCTTGCGCGCCGAGATCGAAGCCCTCGGCTGGCGGGTCGAGGACACCGCGCAGGGACCCCGGCTGCGCCGCTGAGGAGCGTGCCGGCAACGTGGGTGACGCCGGCGGCGTTTCGCTGGTAGCCTGCGCAGTGAGAGAACGCGGACCGTCGACGGTCTGGCCGACCTCTGCGGCCCGGCAGGGTCCGGTGGTCCGCCGCCGTGGCCCGATCCCTCTCGCTGTACGCATCACCGAAAGAAGGGGGATCGCCGAGGTGGCGACCGGAACAGTGAAGTGGTTCAACGCCGAGAAGGGCTACGGCTTCATCTCGCAGCCCGACGGGGCGGACGTCTTCGTCCATCACTCCGCCATCCAGATGGCGGGCTACCGCACCCTCGAGGAGGGCCAGGCGGTCGAGTTCGACGTCCAGCAGGGCCAGAAGGGGCTGCAGGCCGCGAACGTCCGGCCGGCCTGAGGCTCGTGCCCCGGCGCCCGAGGGCGCAGGGGCACGCCGAGCGGGCGAGGGCCGGCGCCGCGATTTGACGGCGCCAGCTCCCGCCGGTCCACTAGACAGCGTGGAGCTTCGTGGCGCGCGCTCGGGCGCGCCCGTGCATCGGTCCGGCGCGGGGCTGGGCGCGCTGCGGATCGTCGTCGCCGTCGACTTCCTCGTCTTCGGCCTCACCTTCCCGATCCTGCCCCTCTACGCGCGCCACCTCGGGCTGCCCGTCGTCGCCGTCGGTGCCCTCGTGGCCACCTACTCGCTCGCCCAGCTCCTCGCCGCGCCGGCGTGGGGCCGCGTCTCCGACCGGCTGGGCCGCCGTTCGGCGCTGCTCGCGTCGCTCGCTGGCAGCGCAGCCTCGAGCCTGCTGATCGCGCTCGCTCCGGCAGGGTCCTTCCTCTTCGTCGCGGTCGCCGTGAACGGCGCCTCCGGCGGGAGCATCGCCGTCGCCCAGGCCTCCGTGGTCGACGTCGTTCCACCAGCGGACCAGTCGCGGGCTCTGGGTCTGCTCGGCGCCGGGATCGCCGCCGGCTTCGTCCTCGGCCCCGGCCTCGCGGGCCTCGCGGCCCTCGGTGGTGCCCGCCTACCCTTCGTGCTCGCCGCGGTCCTCGCCGCGGCGAACGCCGCCTACGGGACGCGCCATCTCCCCGAGACGAGGCCGGCCGCAGCGTCCGGGTCGGCTGCCTCCGACCCCCTTCGGTCCACCGTGCCCAGCGGGCGCGTCGCGCGTGCGGAGCTGCTCGGGGTGGTCGGCCTGGCAGCTGGAGCCTTCGGGATCTTCGAGGCCACCTTCGCGCTCGTCGGTCGGCGGCACTTCGGGTTCGGCGAGTCGGGCGCCGGCCTGTGCTTCGCGCTCGTCGGGCTCTCGATGGCGTTCGCCCAGGCACGCGGCGTGGGGCCGCTGGCCCGCCGGCTCGGGCCTGCCCGCACCGCGCTCGCCGGCGGGGTGGCCTTCGCCGTCGGGCTGGTGTGCGTCGCGCTCTGGGCGAGCTGGTGGACGCTCGCGGTCGGGCTCGCCCTCGTCGGCGCGGGCAACGGAGTCATCAGCCCGGTCGTCGTGCCGGCCCTCGCCCGCAGCGCCCCGGCCGCTGGCCGCGGCGCGCTGCTCGGCCGCCAGCAGGCCGTCGTCAGCTCCGCTCGCATCCTCGGTCCCCTCCTCGGCGGGATCGTGCTCGCCGGGTCGGGGACGCTCGCAACGTACGCGCTCGCCGCAGCCGTGGTGCTCGCAGCGCTCGGCCTCGTCGGGTCGCGCCGCGCCCGGGCGCTGCTCGGGGCGACCTCGGCCGCGCTGGCCCCCCTCGCACGCTGAGCAACCCGGGCGGCGCCCGAGGACGGCCTCGGCGGAGCCGCTCGGCTGCCCCGCTGGCCCAGCTCGTGTCGATCCTCGCTCGCCTCGAGGGCCGTTGCCGACCGGGCCCGCGTCCTTGCGCACGAGCGCGGCGCGCACGGCCGGCGCTCGCCCTCCAGAGGACCGCTCGAGCCGGCGCGAGGTCCCTCTTCGCGCCGGACCGAGGCGATCGGTGCGGGCGAGGCGCATCGCGTCGTCGAGGCGGGCCGCGCGCCGGTCGCACCGGCCGAGGACCTCGAGCTCGACGGTGTCGGGCTCGGCTGCGACGAAGCGCGTCGCGACGCGGCCGTCGCGGCCCGGGGCCATCGGGACCGTGCGCCAGAGGACTCGCCGCGGGGAGGGAACCGAGCCCGAGCTCGCTCGATCGCTCTCCCGTGGGCGAGGGCGTCGGCTGCGCCGACCTCGCTGCGCAGGCCGTCCTCGCGCGAAGACGCCTCGGTCGACTGCGGCACGGTGCCTCGAGTCGCGACGCCAGCGGCTCCGTCGGCTGGGGCGAGGCATCCCGCCCCGGCCTGCCTCCTCGTCGCCGGCCACCGCACGCATGTGGGCAGCGCAACCTTCCGCTGCGGCGCACCGCGCCGAGTGGCCGTCCCCCCGCTCCGACCTGGCTCGAGGGGCTCCTTGCCTGGGTGCGCCGCTTCGCCTAGAACAGGGCAGTGCCGCGTCGCGCGCTCATCACCGGGATCACCGGTCAGGATGGCTCGTACCTCGCCGAGCTGCTCCTCGAGCAGGGCTACGAGGTGATCGGGATGGTGCGGCGCTCGAGCACGGTGAACTTCGAGCGGGTGGCGCACATCCAGGACCGGATCACCTTCGTACCGGGCGACCTGCTCGACGAGATGTCGCTCATCGACGTGCTGCGCGAGTGGCGGCCCGCCGAGGTGTACAACCTCGCGGCGCAGTCCTTCGTGCAGACCTCCTTCAGCCAGCCCGTCTTCACCGGCGAGGCGACCGCGCTCGGCGTCACCCGGATGCTCGACGCGATCCGCTTCGTCGACCCGGAGATCCGCTTCTACCAGGCGAGCTCCTCCGAGATGTTCGGCAAGGTGCGCGAGGTGCCCCAGACGGAGCTGACCCCCTTCCATCCGCGCAGCCCCTACGGGGTCGCGAAGGTCTACGGGCACTGGATCACCGTCAACTACCGCGAGAGCTACGGCCTCCACGCCTCGTCGGGCATCCTCTTCAACCACGAGAGCCCTCGGCGCGGCCTCGAGTTCGTGACGCGCAAGGTCACCCACGGCGCGGCGCGCGTCGCGCTCGGCCTCGATCGGGAGCTGCGCCTCGGGAACCTCGACGCCAAGCGCGACTGGGGCTTCGCCGGCGACTACGTGCGCGCCATGTGGCTCATGCTCCAGCAGCCCGAGCCCTCGGACTACGTGGTCGCTACCGGGCAGACGCACTCGGTCCGGGAGCTGTGCGAGATCGCCTTCGCACGCGTCGGTCTCGACTACGAGGACTACGTCGTCGTCGACGAGCGCTTCTTCCGTCCGGCCGAGGTCGACGTCCTGGTCGGCGACGCGAAGCGGGCACGCGCCGAGCTCGGCTGGGCTCCCGAGGTCGGCTTCGTCGAGCTCGTCGAGATGATGGTGGACGCCGACCTCGCCCAGCTGAAGAGCTAGCAGACCGGCCGCCGCTTGGCCGAGACGTCGCCCCTGCTCCTACCATGGGGCCGTCCTCATGACGTTGGCCGTGCGCTTCCGTGACGCCGTCTCGCTCGCCGGACGGTTCCCCCTGCTCGCAGGCGTCTCCCTCGACGTCGCCGAGGGGGAGGTCGTGCACCTGCGCGGGCCGAACGGCGCCGGCAAGACGAGCCTGCTGCGCGCGTGCGCCGGCCTCGTGGCGATCGTCTCCGGCGAGGCCGTCGTGCTCGGGCACGACCTGCGCACCGACCGCCAGTCGGTCCGGCGCGACGTCGGCCTGCTCGGGCACGCGGGCTTCCTCTACGACGACCTGAGCGTCGAGGACAACGTGACCTTCGCCGTGCGCGCGGCGCGCGGCGACGTTCGGCGGGTGGCTCCCGCGCTCGAACGACTCGGGCTCGCCGGGCGCCTCAGCGCCGTACCGGTCGGCCAGCTCTCCGCAGGGCAGCGCCGGCGCAGTGCCCTCGCGGTCCTCGTCGCCCGTGCCCCGCGCCTGTGGCTGCTCGACGAGCCGCACGCCGGCCTCGACGCGCAGGGCCGCTCGCTCCTCGACGCGCTCATCGCCGAGGAGCGGGCCCGCGGCACGACGCTCCTCGTCGCCTCGCACGAGCACGACCGTGCCGGCGCCATCTGCGACCGGGTCGTCGACATCGCGGGCGGCTGCGTGCACGCGCCGGTGACGACGACCGCCGAGGTGCCTGCCGCCGTCGCCGTCCTCGAGGGGGCGGGACGCGATGTGGCGTGACGCGCTCCTCGTCGCGGCGAAGGACCTGCGCGTCGAGTGGCGGTCGCGCGTCGCGCGCAACCAGCTCGTCCCGTTCGCGCTCGCCGTCCTGCTCCTGTTCGGGCTGGCGCTCGGGCCCGACCGGGCCCTCCTGCAGTCGAGCGCGGCGGGGCTGTTCTGGGTGGCGGTGCTCCTGGCGACACTGCTCGCCGTGCAGCGGAGCTTCGCCATCGAGTCCGCCGACGACGCCCGGGACGGGCTGCGCCTTTCCGGCCTCGACCCCGGCGGCATCTTCGTCGGCAAGGCCGCGGCGATCGCCGTGGAGCTCGTCTGCCTGGAGGCGGTCCTCGGCGTCGGGGCCTCGGTGCTCTTCGACGTGCACCTCGGCGCGGCGCTCGCCCTCGGCGCGACCTGCCTGCTCGCCACCGCGGCCCTCGCCTCGCTCGGCACGGTGCACGGCGTCGTCACCGCGGGGGCGCGCGCGAGGGAGACGCTCCTCCCGCTGCTCTTCCTCCCCGTCGTCGCCCCGGTGCTGATCGCCGCCGTGAAGGCCTCGCGCGCCGCGCTCGACGGGCACCCGGGGGCAGCGGCCGGCTGGCTCGACCTCCTCGGCGTGCTCGCCCTCGTCTACGGCGCGCTCGGCACGGTCGCCTTCGGGCCCCTCCTCGAGGACCAGTGAGCACGGTCACGACTCGACCTGCGCGGGCGACGGCGCCCGGTGCCGACGGGGGAGCGCCGCCGCGCCGGCCCGCCCCCCCCAGGTCGCGGGGGCTGCGCCTCCTCGGCGTCAGCGCGCTCGCGGGTGTGGCGGCGACCGTCGCGCTCGGGCTCTTCGTCACGCCGCCCGACGAGTTCATGGGCAACCTCGTGCGGCTGCTCTACGTCCACCCCCCGATGGCGTGGGTGTCGTTCCTCGCCTACGGCGTCTCGTTCCTCGCCAGCCTCGGCTACCTGTGGCGCCGCACGCGCACGCTCGCCCTCGACCGCCTCGCCGGCTCCTCGGCCGAGGTCGGTGTCGTCTTCACGGCCCTCACCCTGGTCACCGGCTCGATCTGGGGCCGGCCGACGTGGGGGACGTGGTGGACCTGGGACCCGCTGCTCACGACGACGGCGCTCCTCCTCGTCGTCTACCTCGGCTACCTCGCCCTGCGGGCGGTGCCCGCGACGCCGGAGGTGCGCGCGAGGCGCGCCGCCATCGCGGCGCTCGTCGCCTTCGTCGACGTGCCGGTCGTCTACTTCTCCGTACTGTGGTGGCGCAGCCTCCACCAGGCCCCCACGGTCCTCGACCCCACCACCCACCGGACCTACGTCCACGGCTCGATGGCCTGGACGCTGCTCCTCGGCTTCGTCTCGTTCACGCTCGTCTACGCGTGGCTGCTCGCCCACCGCTACCGGCTCGCCGCGCTCGCCGATCGCCAGGCCGACGAGGGCCTCGCCGCCGCGCTCGCCGAGCGCCGCGCCGAGGCGGGCGCGCCGTGAGCGGCTACATCGAGGCCGGCTACCTCGCCGTCCTCGTCGGCCTCGGCAGCTACGGATCGAGCCTGCTGTGGCGCGAGCGGCTGGCACGCCGGCGCCTGCCGCCGGAGGACGCCGGCGAGCGGCAGGCGGCGGGGGAGGACCGGTGAGCGCGACCGCCGAAGCCGTGGCGCCGTCGCCGGCGCGCGTCCCCTCGGCGCGCGCCCGTCAGGTCCGCCGGCGCCTCCTCGTCGTTGCGCTCGTCCTCGCGGCGGCCTTCGGCCTGCTCATCGACAAGGTGCTCACCTCCGCAGTCGTCTACTTCAAGACCGCCCAGGAGGCGCTGCGGGCGCGCGCCACCCTCGGCAACGCCACCTTCCAGCTCGAGGGCGTCGTCGTCCCGGGCTCGATCGTCCGCCAGCGCGGCGCCCGCCTGCGCTTCGTCGTCGCGTCCGGGCCGGCGCGGGTGCGCGTCGAGGAGCGGGGCACCCCGCCTCAGCTGTTCCAGGCGAACATCCCGGTCGTCCTCGTCGGCCACTTCGTCGGCTCGAGCGACCTGTTCGCCTCCGACCAGATCCTCGTCAAGCACTCGAACGTGTACATCGCCGCCCACCCCGGCCGGGTGCGGGCCCCGGACGGCTCGGTGCGCTGAGGGACCTGGCGGGGCGCCGAGCAGTGGACGGGGTCATTGGCCACGTGGGGGTCGCCCTCGGGCTCGCCGGCGCCCTCGCGGCGATCGTCGCCCTCGTCCTCGGGCAGGTGCTCGGCCGACGCGCCCTCGGCGCAACGGCGCCGACGTACGTAGCCGTCATGGTGCTCGGCGGGCTCGTCGCCGCCGGCGTGATGGAGCACGCCCTCGTCGCCCACGACTTCTCGCTCGCCTTCGTGGCGGCGAACAACTCTCGCGAGACGCCGCTCCTCTTCTCGGTCACGGGGATGTGGTCCGCGCTCCAGGGCTCGATCCTGCTGTGGACGATCATCCTGAGCGGCTACCTCGCCGTCCTCGCCCTGCGCCTGCGTCGCCGCCTCGACGACGCCGTCGTGGCCTGGGCGCTCGTCGTCGGGCTCGCGGTGGCCGTGTTCTTCTACGCGCTCATGCTCGGTCCCGCCGACCCGTTCGCGGCCACGCCCGGCGTCCCGCCCCCCGACGGCGCGGGCCCGAACCCCCTGCTCCAGGACAACACGCTGATCGCCTTCCACCCGGTGTTCCTCTACCTCGGCTACGTCGGCTTCACCGTCCCGTTCGCCTTCGCCGTCGCCTCGCTCGCCACGGGCCGGGTCGGGGAGGGCTGGCTCGCCGCGACGCGCCGCTTCGCGCTCGTCGCCTGGATGTTCCTCACCGTGGGCATCGTCCTCGGCGCGTGGTGGTCCTACCAGGTCCTCGGCTGGGGGGGGTTCTGGGGCTGGGACCCCGTCGAGAACGCCGCCTTCCTGCCGTGGCTGACGGCCACCGCCTACCTGCACTCGGTGATGGTGCAGGAGCGGCGCGGCCTGCTTCGGATCTGGAACCTCTCGCTCCTCGTCGCGACCTTCTCCCTCACGATCCTCGGGACCTTCCTCACCCGCTCGGGCGTGGTCCAGTCGGTGCACGCCTTCTCCGACTCGGGCATCGGTCCGGCGCTGCTCGGCCTGTTCGCCGCCGCCGTGCTCGGCGGGGTGGTGCTCATCGGCTGGCGCGGCGACCGGCTGCGCGCGCCGGGCTCGATCGACGCCGCGGCCTCGCGCGAGGGCGCCTTCCTCGTCAACAACCTCCTCTTCGCCGGCTTCGCCCTCGTGGTCCTCGTCGGGACGGTCTTCCCGCTCTTCGTCCAGGCGATCGACGGCCAGCAGCTCACGATCGGCCGCCCGTACTTTGACGCCTTCGGCCTGCCCATCGGCCTCGCCCTGCTCTTCTTCATGGCGATCGCCCCGGCACTTCCCTGGCGCAAGGCCGCCCCGGGCGTGCTGCGCCGCCGCCTCGTCGTGCCTGCCTGGACCGCCGTCGCCACGGTCGCCGCCTGCGTCGGCGCCGGCCTGCGCGGGCTCGCGCCGCTCCTGGCCTTCGGCCTCGCCGGCTTCGCCGGCGCCTCGGCGCTGCGCCAGCTCGCGCTCGCCGCCGCGGCGGCGCGGCGGCGGGGGCTGTCGCCGCTCACGGGCCTCGTCGGGCGCGCCAACGGCGGCATGGTCGTCCACCTCGGCGTCGTGGTCGTCGCCGTCGGGCTGGCCGCGGCGAGCTCGTTCGGCCAGCGCGCGGAGCTCACGCTGCGTCCGGGGCAGAGCGCGCGCGTCGACGGCCACGAGCTCACCTTGCTCGCGGTGCGCAGCTTCTCCGACCCCAGCCGATCGGGCAGCGAGGCCCTCGTTCGCGTCGACGGCGGCGGGGTGTTCCGGCCGGCCATCGACACCTTCCGCGGCGACACCGAGAGCGTCGGCACGCCCTCGATCGACTCGGGCGCACTCGACGACGTCTACCTCTCGCCGGTCGAGATCACCCCGGGGCGCCAGGTCGTCACCCTCGACGTCGTCGTCCAGCCGCTCGTCGTCTGGCTCTGGATCGGCGGCGCCCTCGTCGCGCTCGGGGCGCTGCTCGCCGCGCTGCCCGGCCGGCGACGCCGGCCGACCGATCCCGCCTCCCTGCTGTTCCCCGAGCTCGCCGAGGAGCTGCCGCCGGCGGTGGGAGCGGTCCGGTGACCGGCCGGCGGGGCCCCGGCAGGGCGCTCGTCGCCGCGAGCGCGGCGGGCGTCGTCGTCCTCGCCCTCGTGGCCGTGCTCGCCACCCGTCACGCCGCGCCCGGCACGAGCGTGCCGAGCAACCTCGGGGGCAGGCCGGCGCCGCCGGCGGCAGGGCGCGACCTGCTCACGGGGCGCCGGGTGAGCCTCGCCGAGTACCGCGGCCGCTTCGTCCTCGTCGACTTCTTCGCCAGCTGGTGCGCGCCCTGCCAGGCCGAGGCGCCGGCGCTCGAGACGCTCGCGTTCCGCGACCGGCGCGAGCTCGCCGTGTTCGGGGTGGCCGTGAAGGACAGCGCGGCGAACGCACGCGCCTTCCTCGAGCGGACGGGAGCGACCTGGCCCGCCGTCGCGGACCCGGGCGAGTCGATCGCCCTCGCCTACGGCGTCGCGGACCCACCGCAGTCCTTCCTCGTCGCTCCCGACGGCGTCGTCGTGGGCCAGATCCTCGGCCAGGTCTCCGTCGCGGCGGTCGACCGCCTCATCGCCGCGGCGAGGAGGGCCGGCGCGTGACCGGCTTGGTGCGTCGAGGCGCCGAGCGCGCCGGCGCGCTCGGCGCGACGCCAGCTGCGTACGTGCTCGCCTGCCTCGCAGCGGCGGCGCTCCTCGCCGTCGGCAGCGTGCACGGCTCCCCGCAGGCCCCGGCGGCTCGCGCCGCCTACCTCGACAGCGTCATCCGGTGCCCGAGCTGCACCGGGCTGTCGATCGCCCAGTCGGACGACCCGATCGCCGTCGCGCTGCGCGCCGAGGTTCGGCGCCTCGTGGACGCCGGGTGGTCGAACGGGGCGATCGAGCGCAAGGTGGTCGCCGAGTACCACGAGAGCGTCCTCCTGTCGCCGCCCGCACACGGCCTCGGCGCCGCCGCCTGGTTCGTCCCGCTCGCGGCGATCGCGGCGGGGGCGGTGGCGCTCGGGGCGGTGCTCGTGCGCCGTCGCCGACTCGCCCCCGGAGACGGCGCCGTGTCGGCGGCGGACGCCGCTCTCGTCGAGGCAGCCCTGCGTGACCAGGGGGGACCGTGAGCCGCCCGGAGCGCCTCGACGAGCTCCACGCGGCCCGCGACCACCTCCTCGCGTCGCTCGCCGACCTCGAGCGCGAGCGCGCCGCGGGTGACGTCGCGGCGGCGGACTACGAGGCGCTGCGCCAGCGCTACGTGGCGCGCACGGCGGCGGTGCTGCGCGCGATCTCGGCCGCCGAGGCGGCACCGGAAAGGGCGCCGGCCGGCCGCTGGCGGGGGCTGCGTCGGCGCCTCGGCCGCCCCGCGACGCGCCGGGGCCTGTGGGCCGGCGTCGTCGTCTGCCTCCTCGGCGCGCTCGTCGTCGTCGCCGCGAGCCTCGCCGGACTGCGCCTCCCGGGACAGTCGGCCACGGGTTCGGTCGCCCTCCCGCCGGCCGGCGTTCTCCGCCAGGAGCTCGTCGACGCGCGCCTGCTCGGCAGCGAGGGCGAGGTGCAGGCGGCGATCGCGCTCTACGACCGCGTCCTCGCTGCGGTGCCGCACCAGCCCGAGGCGCTCACCTACCGCGGCTGGCTCGTGCGCCTCGTCGGCGTCGCCGCCGGCTCGCGCTCGGCGATCGCCCGCGGCGACGCGCAGCTCGCCGAGGCGGTGCGCGTCGCGCCACGCTACCCCGACGCCCGGGCGCTCTACGGCCTCGCGCTGGCCGACGACCGCCACGCCTTCGCCGCGGCCGCGGCGCAGCTGCGCGCCTTCCTCGCCGATCGCCCACCGGCCTCCCTGCTCGAGCCGCTCCGGCCGGCGATGGCCCGGGTGTTCGAGCGAGCGGGCGAGCCCGTGCCTGCAGCCCTCGCGACCGGCGAGCGCCGCGCCCGCTGAGCGGGAGCTACGCGAGGCGCTGCCCGAGCTCGCGCAGCGAGCGCACGACCGCCGGGAAGGCCTCGGCGAAGGCCGAGACGTCCGCCTCGGTCGTCGACCAGCCGACCGACACGCGCAGCGAGCGCTGCGCGTCGACGCCCATCGCCTGGAGCACGGGGGAGGGCTCGAAGGCCTCCGACGAGCAGGCAGATCCCGAGTGCACGGCGACGCCGGACTGGTCGAGGCCGAGGACGACGCCCTCGGCCTCGACCCCGGCAACCTGCACGCACGCGAGGTGAGGGACGCGCCGCTCGGGATCGCCGAGGCAGCTCACCCCGGGGACCTCGAGCGCGGCGGCGAGGAGCGCGTCGGCCTGCCGTCGGGCGCGCGCGGCCGCCGCCTCGAGGGCCCCCGGTGCGGCGAGCGCCCGGGCGACGGCGCCGAAGGCCACGATCCCGCCGGCGTTCTCCGTGCCGGCGCGCCGCCCCCGCTCCTGGTCGGGGCCGACGAGGAGGGGCGCGAGGCGCTGGCCGCGGCGGATGACGAGGGCGCCGACGCCTGGCGGGCCGCCGAGCTTGTGCGCGGAGAGCGAGACGAAGTCGGCGCCGAGCGCCCCGAGGTCGACCGGCAGCTGGCCGACGGCCGCGCAGGCGTCGACGTGGACGCGCACGCCGGCGCGCCGGCAGGCAGCCACCACCTCCTCGACCGGCTGGAGGGTGCCGACCTCGTGGTTGGCGTACTGGCAGTGGACGAGCGAGGGGGCGTCGCGCTCGAGGACCTGCGCGACGCTGTCGAGGTCGACACGCCCGAGCCGGTCGACCGCCAGCCAGGCGACGGGGCCCGAGCGCTCGGCAGAGCGGCGCACCGCGGCGTGCTCGACGGGCGCGAGCGCGATCGGTGCGCCCGGCGCGCCGGCGCGAGCCGCCGCGTTCACCCAGTTCGCCGCCTCCGTCCCGCCCGAGGTGAACACGACCTGCCGGGCGCGCACCCCGAGGAGCTCGGCGAGCGACTCCCGCGCCTCCTCGATCGCCGCGCTCGCCTGGCGACCTTCGGCGTAGGGGCGGCCGGGATCGGCGTGCGCGCCCTCGCGCGCCCAGGCGCACAGCGCCTCGACGGCCTCCGGCCGCAGGGGGGAGCTCGAGGCGTGGTCGAGGTAGTGTCGCCCGGCCACCGGCTCAGCCGGCGACGCTGGCGCAGGTCTTCGCGCCGAGCGCCCGCGACGACAGCTGGACGGAGACGGAGTCGCCGCACAGGCCGGCGAGCATCCCCTGGACCATGCCGCGGTCGACCGCGCACAGCACCGGGTGCTGGAGCACGAGCTCACCGAAGGGGCAGTGGTCCCGCACGACCATCGTCACCGCGTCGCGCGTGTCGGCGTGCGCGGCGAAGCCGTGCGCTGTGAGGGCGTCGGCGACGGCCGCCATCGCGGCGCGCAGCGACCGCTGCGCCTCCCCCGGTGCCATCTGGGCGGCGAGCGCCCGGCCGTACTCCTCGCCGACCTCGACGGCGAGGCGCTCGGCCAGCTCGGGCTCGAGCAGGGCGAGGGCGCGCGTCAGCAGGCTGACGACGAGCGCGTCGTGGCGCGGCGGCATCGGCAGGTCGCTCGTGCTCGCCGGGGCGCGGTAGCGCTTCGAGGGGCGGCCCGCACCGCCCGACTGGTGGTCGAGGGTGACCTCGAGGTAGCCGCCCGCGGCGAGCTTGTCGAGGTGGTGGCGGGCGACGTTCGGGTGGAGGGCGAAGCGCCGGGCGACCTCGGCGGCGGTCGCGCCACCCACCTCGCGCGCGAAGAGGTAGATCTGCCGGCGCGTCGCGTCGCCGAACGCGGCGGCGACCGCGGCGACCGCGGCGGAGAAGCTCTCGCCGTCGACGAGCGCGCCGGGAGCGCCAGCGCCGGCCGACGACTCGACGGTCCCCCTCGGGCGATGCGCCGAGCTCACGACGGTATCCTACCTGGGAAGGGTCCCCGAGGCGCCGTCTCGAGGCGGCAGGTGCGCATGGCTCCCACCAACGACGACGATCGCCTCGCGGCCGCAGCCGAGGTCGAGGACCCCGTCCTCTTCCACCGCCTCGGCGACCTCGGCACGCTCGTGTCGGTGCGCGAGCGCCGCGGGCGGGTCGAGGTGGCGCTGCGCGTCCCGCACCGGGACTACCCGGGGCGCGACGAGCTCGAGCGCCGGCTCTCGCAGGCCTTCGCCGGGGCGAGGGTGCGGCTCGCCCTCGAGGAGCTCGACGAGGACGGGCGCGCCGAGCTCGGCGCGCGCCTGCGAGCGCTCGACGGCACGACGGGGGCGACGAGCGCGCCCGGCCGGGCAGGGGTCCGGCCGAACCCCTTCGCGCAGCGCGGCACCCGTACGCGGGTCCTCGCCGTCGCGTCGGGCAAGGGCGGCGTCGGGAAGTCCTCGGTGACGGTCAACCTGGCCGTTGCCCTCGCGGGTCGCGGGCGCCGCGTCGGCGTGCTCGACGCCGACATCTACGGCTTCTCGGTGCCGCGCATGCTCGGCGTGACCTACCCGCCGCTCGTCCTCGGCCGCACGATCGTGCCGCCCGTCGCCCACGGTGTCCGGGTCATCTCGATGGGGTTCTTCGTCGGCGAGGACCAGGCGGTGGCCTGGCGCGGCCCCATGCTCCACAAGGCGCTCGAGCAGTTCCTCGTCGACGTGCACTGGGGGGCGCCCGACTTCCTCGTCGTGGACCTGCCTCCAGGGACCGGCGACGTCGCGCTGTCGATCGGCCAGCAGCTGCCGGGCGCCGAGCTCTACCTCGTCACGACGCCGCAGCCCGCCGCGCAGCGAGTCGCGCAGCGCGCCGGCGTGCTCGCCCGCCAGCTCAAGCTCCCGGTCCGCGGCGTGATCGAGAACCTGTCGTGGTTCACCGGGCTCGACGGGACCCGCTACGAGCTGTTCGGGCGGGGGGGCGGCGAGGCGCTCGCCGAGGCGCTCGGGGCCCCGCTGCTCGCCCGCATCCCGCTCGAGCCGGCGGTGCGCGAGGGTGCGGACGCCGGCGAGCCGGCGGCGCGTGCCGCTCCCGGCGGCGAGGTGGCGGCCGCCTTCGACGCCCTCGCCGCACGGGTCGTCGAGCTCGGGCCGGTCCGCGTCTACCGCTCCGAGCTCACCGTCTCCTAGCGCCGAGCGCGCCGTCGCACGCATCGGGCACACTCGAGCCGTGCGGGCAGACCTACCGAGCGCCTCCGCCCCGTCCCGGCGCGGCCGGCCGCTGACGGCGCGCGCCCGGGAGTGGGCGGCGACGATGGAGGGCCACCGCCAGGTCGCGCTCGGGGTGCGCCAGGCGCACGACGGCCCGCCGCTCGCCTTCGCCGCGGCGTCGGTCCTCGACCGCGAGGCGCGCGAGGCGGCCGAGGCGGCCGAGCTCGCCCGCGGGGCGACCCGCGCCGACGGCGCGGGGGACCGGGCACGGCCGGAGGAGCCCGACCCCTGGCGGACCTGCTTCGAGCGCGACCGCGACCGCATCCTCCACGAGGCGACGAGCTTCCGCCGCCTCGCCGGCAAGACGCAGGTGTTCATCTTCCCGGCCGACCACCAGCGCACGCGCCTCACCCACGCCCTCGAGGTGTCCCAGGTGGCGACGACGATCGCTCGTGCCTGCCGCCTCAACGTGGCGCTCACCGAGGCGATCGCCCTCGGCCACGACTGCGGCCACGGCCCGTTCGGCCACGCCTCCGAGGACGCCTTCGACCCCTACCTGCCGGGCGGCTTCCGCCACGCGCCCTTCGGCGCACGCGTGACCCTCGCCGGCCTCAACCTGTGCCGAGAGACGCTGGACGGGATCGCCAACCACAGCTGGTCGCGGCCCGCTCCCGCGACCCCCGAGGGTGCCGTCGTGCGCTTCGCGGATCGCATCGCCTACGTCTGCCACGACTTCGAGGACGCCGTGCGGGCCGGCGTCGTGCGGCCCGACGCGCTCCCCGCCCAGGTCGCCGCCACCTGCGGCCGCCGTCGATCCGAGCAGCTCCGGGCGTTCATCACCGACGTCGTCGAGACGAGCGTCGCGACGGGCGCGGTGGCCATGAGCGAGGAGATGGGTGCCGCCCTCGCCGCCTTCCGAGCGTTCAACTACGAGCGGATCTACCTGCGCCCGGAGTCGGCCGCGCAGGCGGAGCAGGTGCAGCGGCTGCTGCGCGCCCTCGTCGAGCACTTCGTCGAGCACCCCGAGCTCCTCGGCGCACCGGCGGTCGGCGACGTGACGGCGGCCGCCGTCGCCTACGTCGCGGGGATGACCGACCGCTTCGCCTGCGAGCAGGCCAAGCGGCTCCTCGACTGGCCGGCCGACGACCTGCCGAGGGGCTTCGACACGTGAGCGCCGGCGCACCAGCCGACCGGATCGTCCTGCGCTTCTCGTGCCCCGACCGCGTCGGGATCGTCCACGCCGTCGCCGGCTTCCTCGCGTCGCGTGACCTCAACATCGTGGAGAGCCAGCAGTTCGCGGAGCCCTCGAGCGGGCGCTTCTTCATGCGCGTCGAGGCGAGCGCGAGGCGGGCCCTCGACCTGCGCGCGCTGCGCGGCGAGTTCGCGCCACTCGCCCAGGAGCTCGCCATGGCCTGGGACCTGCTCGACGCCGAGCGGCGGCCGAGGCTGCTCGTCCTCGTCAGCCGGCTCGGTCACTGCCTGAACGACCTGCTCTACCGGTGGCGGACCGGCTCGCTGCGCGCCGACATCGTCGCCGTCGTCTCGAACCACGCCGACTTCGAGGGCCTGGCGCGCTCGAGCGGCGTGCCCTTCTTCCACCTCCCCGTCTCGCCGCACGGTCGAGCCGAGCAGGAGGCCCGGCTGCTCGAGCTCGTCGACGAGTACGACGTCGAGCTCGTCGTGCTCGCCCGCTACATGCAGATCCTGTCCGCCCCGACCGCCGAGCGCCTCGCCGGGCGGGCCATCAACATCCACCACTCGTTCCTGCCGAGCTTCACCGGGGCCCGTCCCTACCACCAGGCCTACGAGCGCGGCGTGAAGCTCGTCGGGGCGACGGCCCACTACCTCACGGCAGCGCTCGACGAAGGCCCGATCATCGAGCAGGAGGTGGTCCGCGTCGACCACTCGCACTCGCCCGAGCGGCTCGCCGAGCTCGGGCGCGACGTGGAGTGCGTGGTGCTCGCCCGCGCCGTGGCCTGGCACCTCGACCAGCGCGTGATGCTCAACGGCGACAAGACCGTCGTCTTCCGCTGACGCCGCGCCGGCCGTCGATCCCCGCACCGGGCGCGCTTGGCGCCGTCGAGGTCAGGCGGTGCCGTCGACGCGAGCCGGCGCGCCGGCCTCGCCGTTGCTGGCGAGGCCCCCGAGGCGCTCGAGGACGGCGGCGAACTCCATCGGCACGACGAACTTCGTCGACGGCGCCGCGCCGACCTGCTTCAAGGTGTCGAGGTACTGGAGCAGCATCGTGTTGGTGTCGAGGCCACGGGCCACGGCGAGGATGGCCTCGAGCCCCTGCGCGAACCCCTCGGCTCGCAGCACCGCGCTCGTCCGCTCTCCCTCCGCCTGGAGGATCGCCGCCTGCTTGCGCCCCTCGGCGAGGGTGATCGCCGCCTGCCGCTCTCCCTCGGCCTGGAGGATCGCCGCCTGCTTCTGCCCCTCCGACTCGGTGACGAGGGCTCGCCGGGTGCGCTCGGCCGACATCTGGCGCGTCATCGCCTCCTGCACCACCGGCGGCGGGTTGACCTCGCGAACCTCGACGTTCGTCACCTTGACGCCCCAGCGCTCGGTGACCTCGTCGAGGCGGACGCGAAGCGAGGCGTTCATCTCCTCCCGCTTGGACAGGACGTCGTCGAGGGGCATGTCGCCGACCACGCTGCGCAGCGTCGTGGCGGCGATGTTGAGCGCCGCGCCGGAGAAGTTCTGCACGGCGAGGACGGACGTCTTCGGGTCGACCACCTTGTAGAAGATGATGAAGTCGATCGAGATCGGGGCGTTGTCCTTCGTGATCGCCGTCTGGTGGGGGATCTCGAGGAAGCGCTCCCGCAGGTCCACCCAGCTCGTCCGGTCGGTCACCGGGTTGACGAGCACGATGCCCGGACCGCGTACCCCCACGGCTCGCCCGAGTCGGAAGAGCACGATCCGCTGGTACTCGCGCACGATCCGCACGGAGAGCGCGGCGCCGAAGAGCGCGGCGACGAGCACGACGGCGACGACGATGCCGACGATCATGGACGGGGCTCCTTCGTGGGGCGGGACGCGCGCTGCGGGGGAGGCCCCAGGGCGTCGCGCTGCGGCGAACCCTCACCCCAGACCTCGAGGCGGACGCCGCGCGCCCGGATGACCTGGACGGTGGCGCCGGCCGGGACGTAGCCGTTCAGGGAGGTCGCGCTCCACGTCTCGCCCCGCACGCGCACGACGCCGTCGGGGTCGAGCGGGGTCGTCGCGACGCCGAGCTCGGACTCGAGCGACGCGAGGCCCTCGCGGGCGCGCCGGCGGTGCCGGAGGCCGGCGAGCGCGAGCGCGCCGACGCCCGCGGAGACGGCGAGGTCCGCGCCGAGGAGGAGGTAGAGGAGCGGGCGGGCGTAGCCGAGGGCGGCCATGGCGACGAGCCAGCAGGCGGCGGCGACGCCGGCGAGCGCGGCGAGCCCGTGGCCGTGGGGCCCGAGGTGGAAGCCGCCGACCACCCCGAGGACGACGAGCCCGAGGAGCACCCCCGCGACCACCCACATGGCCACTCCCTCCGGCGCGTGCGCGCCCTTCGACCCATGCTACCGGCAGCGCCGCCGCCTCCGTGGTGCGCCCTGCGCTGCCCCTACGATGGCGGGCACTGGGCGCGATCGAGAGGAGCGGTCGGGGTGGACGTGCGCATCGGGATCATCCAGACGCCGAAGGAGCTCGACGTCGAGCTCGGCGACTCGGTCGCGAGGGAGGAGGTCCTCGCCAGCATCGAGGCCGCGCTCGCCGAGCCCGAGGGCGTCCTGTGGCTGACCGACCGGCGCGGCCGGCGCGTCGGCGTCCCCGTGGCCAAGGTCGCCTACGTCGAGGTGGGCGCGGCGAGTGACGAGCGGCGGGTCGGCTTCGGCGCCCCCTGAGCGGTCGCGCCCGGCGACCGCCGTGCGGCGGCCGGCGCCGTGAGCCTGCTCGAGCGCCGCCTGCTCTTCGTCACCGGCAAGGGCGGCGTCGGCAAGACGACGATCGCCGCTGCCCTCGGTCTCCTCGCGTCGCGTCGCGGGCGGCGGGTCCTCGTCTGCGAGCTCGAGCCGAAGGGCGACCTCGCCGCCGCCTACGACTGCGGGGAGACGTCCTTCGTCCCGCGCCAGGTGCGTCCCGGGCTGTACGCGATGTCGATGGACACCGAGGCGTCGCTGCGCGAGTACCTGTGGCTGAACCTCAAGGTGCCGGTCGCGGGCCGCATCGGGACGCTCGCTCGGGTCTTCGACTTCGTCGCGACCGCGGCGCCCGGCGTGCGGGAGGTGCTCACCGTCGGGAAGCTCTGCTACGAGGTGCGCGAGGAGCACTACGACCTCGTCGTGGCGGACGCCTCCTCGACCGGGCACATCGTCGGCCAGCTGGCGGCGCCGGTCGGGATCAACGAGCTCGTGCGCGTGGGGGCCGTCCGCAGCCAGACGCGCTGGATGCTCGAGATGCTCTCCGATCCGGCCACGACGGGCGTCTGCCTCGTGGCGACGCCGGAGGAGATGCCGGTCAACGAGGCGATCGAGCTCGCCGGGCGTCTCGAGGGCGAGACGACCGTCAAGCTCGCGCTCCTCGTCGCCAACCGGGTCCTGCCCGAGCTGTTCGGACGGGGCGAGGAGGCGGTCTTCGAGCGACTCGGCGAGCCCGACGCCCTCGACGCCCTCGGCCGGGCGCTCGGCCCGTCCGAGCGGCGCAGCCTCGAGGAGGTCCTCGCCGCCGCTCGCCTCGCCGTGCGCCTGCGGCGCAACGGCGCGTCCCACCTCGAGCGGCTCCGCCGGGCGGCGCCGTCGGTTCCCCTCGTCTACGTCCCGTTCCTCTTCGGGCGATCGCACGGACCGCGCGCCATCAACCGCGTCGCCGCCGCCCTCGCGGAGGAGCTCGGCGAGTGACCTCCTTCGCGCTCGACCGGCTCCTCGCCGCGAAGGACGTCGTCATCGCCTGCGGTCCCGGTGGGGTCGGCAAGACGACGGTGTCCGCCGCGCTCGGGGTCGCCGCGGCCGCGCGCGGCGGGAAGGTGCTCGTGCTCACCGTCGACCCGGCGCGCCGGCTGGCGGACGCGCTCGGGGTCGCCGGCCTCTCGAACGCCCCGCGGCGCGTCGCACCGGAGGCCTTCGGGCCGTCGGGAGCGGCGATGGCCGGCGAGCTGTGGGCCGCGATGCTCCACTCGAAGGAGTCCTGGGACGCCCTCGTGCGACGCCACGCGCCGAGCGCGCGCATCGCCGAGGAGATCATCGCCAACCCGCTCTACCGCAACATCACCGGCCGCTTCGCGCAGAGCCAGGAGTACATCGCGATGGAGCGCCTCTACGAGCTGCACGCCGAGGGCGAGTACGACCTCCTCGTCGTGGACACGCCCCCCTCGCGCAACGCCCTCGACTTCCTCGACGCGCCCGAGCGCATGGCGGAGTTCTTCTCCTCGCCGCTGCTTCGCTGGCTCACCGCCAGCTACCGCTCCCGCCTCGTCGGGCTCGCGTCGAGGCCGTTCTCCCAGATCGCCGACCGCATCCTCGGGACGCAGTTCCTCGAGGACCTCGCCCGCTTCTTCAGCGTCTTCCAGACGATGGCCGACGGCTTCGTCGCGCGAGCGCGCGCCGTGGGCGCGCTGCTGCGCGACCCCCAGACCACCTTCATGCTCGTCAGCACCCTCGAGACCGTCCCCGCGCTCGAGGCGCGCCGGTTCGTCGAGGCGCTCGCGCGCCGCCGGCTGCACCTCGGCCTGCTCGTGGCGAACAAGGCCCTCCCGCCGAGCCTCGCCGACCCGCAGGCGGCTCGGGTCGCCGAGCGCCTGCGCGAGGACGCGGCGCGCCTCGCGGCCGGCCTCGGCGGCGCGCTGGGCGGCGACGTGCGCCTCGTCGAGCGGGTCCTCGCCGAGGTCGGCACGAGCTTCGCCAACTTCCGCCTCGTCGCGACCCGCGAGGCGGAGCTGCTCGCCGAGCTCGCCCGCCTCCACGAGGTGTTCGTCACCGTCCCCCACCTGTCCGAGGACGTCGTCGAGCTCGCCCGGCTCGCTGCGATCGGGGAGCTCCTCTTCGAGGGGGCCGTGGGGAGCTGACGGACGGCCCCGCCGGGGCGGCGGGGGGCAGGACCTACGATGGGTCCGTGCTGGACTACCACGTCCACCTCTGGCCGCACGAGGAGCGCGCCGACGCCCGCGAGCACCGCCTCGAGCGCCTCGCCGCCTACTGCGAGCGGGCGGCCGCCCAGGGCGTGGCCGAGATCGCGCTCACCGAGCACCTGTTCCGCTTCCGCCAGGGCCGTGCCTGCGTCGGGGAGTTCTGGCGCGACGAGGCCGACGAGCGCCTCGCCGCCCACCTCGCCGCCTACTTCGACCACCACGCCACCGCCGACCTCGACGACTACGTCGAGGACGCGCTCGCCGCCCAGGCTGCCGGCCTGCCGGTCGTCGTCGGCCTCGAGGTCGACTACTACCCGGGGCGCATGGAGGCGGTCGCCGCCCTCCTCGCGGGCTACCCGTTCGACGTCCTGCTCGGGTCGGTGCACTGGCTCGGCGCGTGGACCTTCGACGACCTCGGCGACGCGACCTCGCTCGCCGAGTGGGACCGCCGCACCCTCGCCTCGACGTGGCGCGACTACACGCGCGCGCTCGAGGAGCTCGCCGGGACGAAGACCTGCGACGTCCTCGCCCACCCCGACCTCGTCAAGGTGGCCGGGAGGCGACCGTCGCCGGCCCTCGTCGCCGAGTGCCACGCCCGCATCGCCGAGGCGGCGGCCTCCTCCGGGATGGCCGCCGAGCTGTCCTGCGCGGGCTGGCGCAAGCCCGCCGCGGAGGCGTACCCGGCGCCGGAGCTGCTCCGACTGTTCGCCGCGGCGGGCGTCGGGCTCACGACCGCCTCGGACGCCCACGGCCCGGCGCGCGTCGGCGAGCGGTCGGCCGAGCTCGCGGCGCTGGCGCGTGCCGCCGGCTACGAGACGCTGCGTGCCTTCCGACGCCGCAGGGCGCGGCCGGTCCCGATCGGCGAACCGGCGCACGCCTCGCCGGCCGGGTCGGCGCGGTGACCTCCCCGGTCGAGCTCGCTCGCGACCAGACGAGCCTCGACGCCGCGTCGCGCCGGCACCTCGAGCGCCTCATGGCCTCCTGGAGCCTGCTCGCCGACTTCTCCTTCTCGGACCTCCTCCTCTACGCACCGCTGGCGCCCGAGGGGGCCGAGCCCGGCGTCCGCCGCTTCGTCGTGCTCGGCCAGATGCGGCCGACGACGAGCCCGACCGTCTACCGCGACGACCTCGTCGGCCGCGTCGTCGGTGCCGACGCGGTGCCGCTCGTGCGCGAGTGCTTCCGGCGAGGGGCGATCGTCGCAGGGGAGGGCGTCGTCGAGGGCGAGCACCTGCTCGTCCGCTACCAGTGCGTGCCGGTCCGCTTCGACGGGCGCGTCGTCGGCGTGCTCTCGCGTGCCTGGTCGCCGACGGTCGGCCGGCGCACCGGCGAGCTCGAGCGGGTCTACCTGCGCCTGTTCGAGTCGCTCGCCGCGATGGTGAGCGACGGCGTCTACCCCTTCGCCACCGAGCGCGCCGCCGCGGAGGAGGCGCCCCGGGTCGGCGACGGCGTCCTCGTCCTCGACGCCGATCGACGCGTCACCTTCGCCTCGCCGAACGCGGTGAACGCGCTGCACCGGATGGGGATCGTCTCGTCGATCGTCGGCTCGACCCTCGCGCAGCTCGGCGTCGACTCCGAGGCGGTGCGCGTCGCGTTCGCCGACGCCGCGCCGATGACCGAGGAGATCGAGCTGCGGCCCGAGGTCGTCGTGCTGGCCCGCTGCATCCCCCTCATCGAGGCGGGGCGGGTGACGGGCGCCGCCCTGCTCGTGCGCGACGTGACGGACCTGCGCAGCCGGGACCGGCTCCTCCTGTCGAAGGACGCGGCGATCCGCGAGGTCCACCACCGGGTGAAGAACAACCTGCAGACGATCTCGTCGCTGCTGCGGCTGCAGTCACGTCGCCTCGAGGACGAGGCCGGGCGCCTCGCCCTCCTCGAGGCGGAGCGCCGGGTGCGCGCGATCGCCCTCGTGCACGAGATCCTCGCCCGCGAGCCCGGCGAGCAGGTTCCCTTCGGCGACATCGTGCCGGCGCTCGTCGACCTCGCGCGCCACGCCAACGTCTCGCCGCGAGCACTCGAGGTGCACGTCGCCGGCGAGCCGGGGGAGCTCGCGGCCGACGTCGCCACCCCCCTCGCCGTCGTCATCACCGAGCTGCTCCAGAACGCCGTCGAGCACGCCTTTGCCGGTGCCGACGGCGCAGGTCAGCGCGTCGACCTCACCTTCCGCCCGGGCGAGGACGCGCTCACCGTCGAGGTGCGCGACAACGGCCGGGGCTTCCCGCCCGGCTTCGACCTCGACGCGACGGCCAGCCTCGGACTCGCCATCGTGCGCGATCTCGTGCGAACCCAGCTCGGCGGCTCGATCACGATCGAGAGCCGCGACGGCGCGCTCGTGCGGCTCGAGGTCCCGCTCGGCCCGCGGCCAGCGGCTGCCCGGCAGCGCTCGTGACGGCCGCGCCTCACGAGGCGCGCCGCTGCCCGGCCAGCCAGGCCTTGCGCAGCTTGCGGCGCTCCTCCTCCGACGTGCCGCCCCACACCCCCGCCTCCTGGTTCGTCGCGAGGGCGAACTCGAGGCAGGCCGCCCGGACCTCGCAGTCGCTGCAGACCGCCTTCGCCGCCTCGATCTGGTCGATCGCCTGCCCCGTCGTCCCGACGGGGAAGAAGAGGTCGGGGTCGGTGTCACGGCACGAGGCGCGGGCACGCCAGTCCTCGCGGTCCCACTCGATGGACCGGTTCCACGTCAGGGCCACGCCTACCTCCTCGCCGTCCTGCGCGCTCGTGCACGCGTTCACAAGGCAAGACACAGCCCCCCACCGCACCTGCCACGCAGCTCGCCCGCGCCCGCGCGGGCGGCCCCTAGGGCGCGTGCATGTTACGTCCCGGTTGCAAGGCCGGCAAGGATCTCCGCCCCTGGCTGCGGCGCGTCACGGCCGGGCCGCCTGAGTAAGGTGCCAGCGTCAGCGTCAACGGACACCGCCGTGCCGACGAGGGGTGCGCTTGCTCTTCCCGACGATCGACTTCGCCATCTTCTTCGGCATCGCCTTCGTGGGGAACTGGCTGCTCCGCCCCTACCGGCGGGCGTGGAAGCTCTTCATCCTCGCGGCGAGCTACGTCTTCTACGGCTGGTGGGACTGGCGCTTCGTCTTCCTCCTCGCGGCCTCGACGCTGTGCACCGCGGCCGGGGCCCGGCTCGTCCATGGCGCCGCGACCGAAGCCGGCCGGCGGCGCTTCCTCGTCGCGACGCTCGTCGCCGAGCTCGGCCTGCTCGGGTGGTTCAAGTACTACGGCTTCGCGTCGAGCTCGATCGACAGCGCGCTGCACCGCCTCGGCGTCCACGGCGACCCGATCCCGCTGCTCCAGGTCACGCTGCCGGTCGGCATCTCCTTCTTCACCTTCATGGGGCTCTCCTACGTCATCGACGTCTACCGGCGCCGGCTGGAGCCGTCGGCCTTCCTCGACGTCGCCGTCTACGTCGCGTTCTTCCCCCACCTCGTCGCCGGGCCGATCGTGCGCGGCAGCGAGCTCCTGCCCCAGATCCACGCCGCGCACCGGCGCGACCCGCGGCGCATCGACCTGCCGCAGGCCGCCTACCTCATCTTCGGCGGGCTGTTCAAGAAGGTCGTCATCTCGAGCTACGTGGCCTCGGCGATCGTCGACCCGGTGTTCAACACGAGCCCGACGCTGCACTCGGCCGCCGAGGTCCTCCTCGCCGCCTACGGGTACGCGGTCCAGATCTACTGCGACTTCAGCGGCTACACCGACATCGCGATCGGCTGCGCCCTCCTGCTCGGCTTCCGCTTCCCCCAGAACTTCGACGCGCCCTACACCGCACGCTCGCTCCAGGACTTCTGGCGCCGCTGGCACATCACGCTGTCGCTGTGGCTGCGCGACTACCTGTACATCCCGCTCGGCGGCAACCGTGGCTCGCGCCTCGCCCTCTACCGCAACCTGCTCATCACGATGGTGCTCGGCGGGCTGTGGCACGGTGCGGCGTGGACCTTCGTGCTGTGGGGTGCGCTGCACGGCGTGGGTCAGGCCGTGGGCCACTTCCGCCGGGCGCGCCGGACGGCGCGCGGCCTCAGCCCCCAGCGCGAGGGCACCCTGGCCCTCGCCTGGCAGCGCCTCGCTACCTTCCAGGTCGTGTGCCTCGGGTGGATCTTCTTCCGGGCCGACTCGATCGGGGCGGCCTTCGGCTTCGTGGCGCGGCTGTTCACCGGGTGGGGCGCGCCCTCCCCCCTCGTGCGCCTCCCGGTCGTCGCCGCCATCGTCGGCGCCCTGGCCCTGCAGTACCTGCCGAGGGACCTCGCCGAGCGCGCCCAGGAGGCCTTCGCCCGCCTCGGCGCCCTGGCGAAGGGCGCGGTCCTCGGCCTCGTCCTGCTCGTCATCACGACGCTCGGCCCCCCCGGCGTCGCCCCGTTCATCTACTACCGGTTCTGAGCGATGCGCCAGGCCCTCGCCCGTCCGAACCGCCCCCGGCGCCGGCCGGCGCTCGCGGGCGCGGCCGACCGCCTGGCCGAGCGCGACGGCGTCCGTCGGCGCGCGCCGGCCCGCGGGCGCTACGTGCCGGCGGGGAAGGTGCTCGGCGTCGGGCTGGCGTGCTTCGGGCTGTGGCTCGCGCTCGACGCGCGCCAGCTGTACACCTCGGCGGTGGCAGCGCCGCCCGGGGCGCGCCGGACGGTCGCGATGGCGATCCTCCGGCCGATCGCCCGCCTGAGCGAGGCGCTCAGCCTGGACCGCCTCGTGAACCTCGGCAACCGGGCGCTCGGGCGCGCCGGTGCGCCGACGCCCGGCGGGCTCTCGGCGGCCGGACCACCGCCGGCTGCGCCGTCGCCGCCGCCGACGACGCTGCCGGGCAGGGCGCGCACCGGCTCGCGGCCGCCGGCGCCGACGAGGCCGAAGCGGTCGCGCGCCGGCCTCCCCCCGCTCGCCCAGCCGACGCCCGCGTCGCCGCTTCGCATCCTCGAGGTCGGCGACTCGCTCGGCGAGGACCTCGGCGACGGGCTCGCCGACGTCCTCGGCGGCGACCCGCGCGTCCGCCTCTTCCCCGAGGCCGTCGGTTCGACCGGTCTCGCGAACGCCGCCTACTACGACTGGCCGGCGGTGCTCGCGCGCGACCTCGCGCGCTACCACCCGCAGGTCGTCGTCGTCATGATCGGGGGGAACGACGCCCAGGCCTTCGCGGTCGGCGACCGCATCGCGACGTTCGGCACCGCCTTCTGGCGCGCCCAGTACGCGCAGCGCGTCGCGACGATGATGCGGGAGGCGACCGCCGCCGGCGCGCGCGTGCTGTGGGTGGGCATGCCGATCATGCGCAGCCCTGCCTTCTCGGCGGACATGGCCGAGCTGAACGGCATCTACGCCGCCGAGGCGAGGCGCTTCGCGGGGGTGCGGTTCCTGTCGACCTGGAAGCTCTTCGCCACGCCCTCCGGCGCCTACTCCGCCTACCGGACCGAGGCGAACGGGGACGTCGTCGTCGTGCGCGACCCCGACGGCGTGCACATCGCGCCCCCGGCCGGGGAGGAGCTGCTCGCGCACGCCGCCGTGGCGGCGATGGAGCGCGCCTTCAGGATCCGCCTGTGAGGCCCTGGCGCTCGGGGGGCGTTCAGCGCGCGAGGCGGGCGACGAGCGAGGAGGCCGCCGTCACGCCGGCGGCGACGGCGAGGAGGAGGACGCCGAAGTCCACGCCGAGGTGTGCCGGTGCCCGGATGAGCAGGCCGCGCAGGGCGTCGACCTCGTAGCTGAGGGGGTTCACCGCGCTCAGCGCGCGCAGCCAGCCGGGCATGACGTGCACCGGGTAGAGGGCGTTCGAGGCGAAGAAGAGCGGCATCGTGATCATCTGGCCGATGCCCATCAGGCGCTCGCGGCGCAGCACGACCCCGGCGACGGTCATCGACAGGCAGGCGAAGAAGGCCGAGCCGAGCAGCACCACCGCGAACGCGCCGAGGATGTCGAGCGGGTTCGCGCTGAGCGCGACGCCGAGGAGGGCGGAGAGGACGAGGACGACGACCACCTGGGCGAGGGCCCGGATGCCCGCGGCGAAGGACTTGCCGAGGATGAGCGCCGAGCGCGGCGTGGGCGTCACGAGGAGCTTCGTGAGCACGCCGGCGTCCCGCTCCCAGATGATCTGGATCCCGTAGAAGATGGCGATGAACAGGCCTGCCTGCGCGATCACCCCCGGCGCGAGGAAGTCGAGGTAGGGGAGCCGGCCGGTGGGGATGGCGTGCAGGCGGGTGAAGGTCTCGCCGAAGATCACGAGCCAGAGCACCGGCTGGACCGCACGCGTCACGAGCTCGGCGCGGTCGTGGCGCAGCTTCTGCAGCTCGACGAGGCAGAAGGCGGCGACGCGCGCCGGGTAGCGGCGCCACGGCGCGGCGCCGGCGGGCTCACGAGACGCGCGAGGCAGTGTGGCGCGTGCTGCGGACAGCGCGGAGCCCTCCCTTCTCGGTCCCGGCGCTGTCGAGCTCGGCGCCGCCGCTGTGGTGGCGGAAGACGTCGTCCAAGGTGGCCGAGGGGCCGAGCGAGGCCTTGAGCTCGGCGGGGGTTCCCTCGGCGCGGATCTCGCCGAGGTGCATGAGCGCGACCCGGTCGCACAGCGCGTCGGCCTCGTCCATGTAGTGGGTCGTGAGCAGGACCGTCATGCCGGTCTCGGCGCGCAGCTGCTCGACGCGGGTCCACACGCCGACGCGCGCGACGGGGTCGAGGCCGATCGTCGGCTCGTCGAGGATGAGCACGGTCGGCCGCCCGACGAGCGCCTGGGCGAGCTCGAGGCGGCGGACCATCCCCCCCGAGTAGGTGCCGGCCAGGCGGTCGGCCGCCTCGGCGAGGCCCATCATCTCGAGGACCTCGCCGACGCGCGCCCGGCGTTCGCGCCGTGGCACGTCGAAGAGGCGGGCGAACCACTCGACGTTCTCCCGCCCCGTGAGCGCCGGCTCGATCGACAGCTGCTGGGGCACGTAGCCGAGGAGGCGGCGCACCGCCATCGGCTCGGAGCGCACGTCCCGGCCGAGGACCTCGACGGTCCCCTCCTGGCAGGGCAGCAGCGTGTTGAGGACGCGCATCGTCGTCGTCTTCCCGGCGCCGTTCGGCCCGAGCAGCCCGAAGACCTCCCCGCGCTCGACGACGAGGTCGATCCCTCGCACGGCGACGTGGTCGCCGAAGGCGTGGCGCAGGCCGCGGCAGGCGACCGCGGGAACGCCGCCCGGGGTGCGTCCTGCGTTCACCGAGCGCGTCCTTCGCGCTCGAGCTCGGCGCCGAGGCGCTCGAGCGGCTCGAGCGCGGCGGCGAGCAGGCGCGCGTCGCGCGCCGGGAGGTGGCCGAGCGCCTCGGCGACCGCGAGCACCCGCCGGTCGTGCCAGGCGTCGACCGTCTCGCGCAGCGCCGGGGCGAGGTCGAGGCGGGCAACGCGCCGGTCGGCGGCGTCGACGGAGCGCGCGAGGAGCCCGGCGTCTGCCAGCTGGCCGACGAGCGTGCTCACGGTGTTGGCGGCGAGCCGGAGCTCGGCCGCCGCCTCGGCGACGGAGACGCCGGGACGGCGGCGCACGAGGCGCACGAGCTCGAGCTGGGACCCGGTGAGGCGGGCGAGCTCGGCGGGCCGGGCGGCGACGCGGCGCGCGCTGCGCTGGAGCAGTGCGACCGCCGCGAGGAGCCGCTCCGCGAGGGCGTCGTCGGCCGGTGCGTCTCGCACCGGCGGGTCGACTCGAGCGGCGGTCCTCGGTGGCACGCCCCGAGAATAGCTCTGTCGCAGAGCTACTCTGCGACAGAGGTGGCCTGGGGCGCTCGGCCCTCAGTGCGCGCGGTGACGGGCGGTGCCCGCCTCGAGCTCGGCCTCGGCCTCGGCACGCCCCAGCCAGGTGGCGCCCTCGACGTGCTTGCCGGGCTCGAGCGCCTTGTAGGTCTCGAAGAAGTGCTGGATGCGGTCCCGCTCGAAGGCCGGGATGTCCGCGAGGTCGCGCACGCCGTCGTAGCGGGGGTCGCCCGCCGGTACGCACACGAGCTTGTCGTCCGGGCCCTTCTCGTCGGTCATCTTGAAGAGCGCGACCGCCCGTGCGCGCACGACGCAGCCGGGGAAGGTCGGCTCCTCGACGAGGACGAGCGCGTCCAGCGGGTCGTCGTCGCGCCCGAGCGTGCCCTCCACGAAGCCGTAGTCGCTCGGGTAGACCATGGAGGTGAACAGGGTGCGGTCGAGGCGGATCCGCCCGGTCGAGTGGTCGACCTCGTACTTGTTGCGCTGACCCTTCGGGATCTCGATGACGACGTCGAACTCCACGGTCCCCTCCTCGGCGCGCCCTGGCGGCCCCGGCATGCTAGCGAGGAGCCTCAGCTCGCCGCCGCCTCGCGCAAGAGCGCGAGGAGCGGCTCGAGGAGCCCGTCGGCCGCGACGACGAGGGTCTCCTCGGGGACGCCGAGGCCGCGCACCTCGGCGGAGCGCGCGCCGGCCTCGCGGGCGACGAGGAGGCCTGCCGCGCTGTCCCAGGGCTTGAGGTGCGCTTCGTAGTAGGCGTCGAGGCGCCCGGCCGCGACGTAGCACAGGTCGAGCGAGGCGGCGCCCGAGCGCCGGAGGTCACGCACCGCCCCCGCGACGCGCGCGACGAGGCGCCCCTGGGCCGCGCGCGCCTCAGCGTCGTAGCTGAAGCCCGTGCCGACGAGCGCCTCGGCGAGGGCAGGCGCCCGCCGGGCGGCGAGCGGCCGGCCGTTCAGCGTCGCCCCGCCGCCGCGCGTGGCGCAGAAGGTCTCGTCGTGGGTGGGGTCGTGGACGACGCCGAGGAGCGGGCCGGACTCGTCGACGAGCGCGATCGACACGGCCCAGGCGGGGTAGGCGTAGACGAAGTTCGTCGTGCCGTCGAGCGGGTCGACGACCCAGGTGCGCCCCGAGCGCCCGACGAGCTCGCCGCCTTCCTCCCCGAGGATGGCGTCGTCGGGGTGCCCGACGCGCAGCGCGTCGACGATGAGGCGCTCGCTCGCGCGGTCGGCAGCCGTCGCGAGGTCGGTTCGCGAGCTCTTGCGCGTCGCCGCCCGGCCGAGGCCTCCCTGGGCGCCCGCGGGCTCGGCCGCCTCGGCGAGGAGCCGCCCGGCACGCCGGGCGAGGTCCTCGGCGAAGGCCGCCTCGCCGGCGAGGGTCGCGGCGTCGGCGGTCATCGGCGCACCCGGCGCGCTGCCCGGTGCTCGCGCCCGCGGGCCGCCCGCCGGTTCCGGTCCGCCAGGCGCGCGACGAGGATCTCGAGCACCGCCTCGGGCGGCAGGCCGGAGCGGCCGCGCAGGTCGAGGTCGGCCGCCGCGAGGAGGCGAATGGCGTCCGCCACGCCCTCGTGGCCGAGGCGGCGCGCCTGCTCGAGCGCCTTGCGCGCGGGGAACGGCGAGAGACGCGTGAGCGCGGCCGCCGCCCGCTCGTCGGGCACCTCGGCGCCGTCGAGGCGGAGCATCGCGCCGTAGTGGCGGTGGAGCGTCGCGACCAGCGCGAGGGGCGCGCGCCCGCCCGCGCCGAGGAGGCGGTCGAGCGCCTCGAGGGCCCCGGGCAGGTCGCCCCGGTCGATCGCGTCGGTGAGCTCCCACGGGGCGACGCCACCCGCCTCGCCGAGGAACGGCTCGAGCTCGTCCGCCGCGATCGTCGCCCCGGGACCGAAGGCCGCCTCGAGGCTCGCGAGCAGGCCCTCGAGGCGGTCGAGGTCCTCGCCGAGGTGCGCCTGGAGCAGGGCCGCGGCCGGCGGCTCGAGCCGCACGGCGGCGGCGCTGAGGTGCTCGTCGAACCAGGCGCGACGCCGGGCGCCGCTCGGCGCGCCGGCGTCGACCACGACCCCGACCTCGCGGACGCGGCGCGCGAGCGGCGCCGGCGCAGGCCGGCCGGGGAAGGCGAGGACGAGGACGGTGCTCTCGAGCGGACTGGCGAGGTAGTCGAGGAGCTCGCCGACCTGCGCGCTCGACAGGCGGCTGGCGTCCGAGACGACCACGACGCGCGCGGCGGCGAAGAGCGGGGGGGTGCGGCAGGCGTCGAGGACCGGCGCGATCGACAGGTCCTCCTCCAGACCCGCGCCGGCGTACTCCTCGAGCGCACAGGCGCCGCCTTCGGCCGAGGCGAGCGAGTCGACGAGGGCGCGCAGCTCCTGGCCGACGAGGCCGGCGTCCTCGGGCGTCGACCCCTGCACGAGGTAGCAGGGGAAGGGTCGCCCGCTCGCGTCGAGCGCCGGGGCGTTCACGCCTCGAGCACGGCGGCGAGCAGGTCGACGACGCGCCGCGCTCCCGCGACGTCGTGGACGCGCACGACTCGGCAGCCGCGCGCGACGCCGAGCGCGACGGCCGCGAGGGTCGCCTCCCGACGCTCGTCGACGGCGAGCGAGAGGAGCTCGCCGAGGAAGTCCTTGTTCGACGCGGACAGGAGGAGGGGCTGCCCGAGTCCCGCGAGGCGGTCCGAGGCGCGCAGGAGCTCGAGGGACTGGCCGGCGCGCTTGCCGAGGTCGAGGCCGGCGTCGAGGATGACCGACTCCCGGCCGATGCCGGCCCGCAGCGCCCGCTCGAGGCGGTCGAGGAGGAACGACTCGACCGCCGAGACGACGTCGCCCCCCTCGTAGACGGGGTCGGGATCGGGGACGCGCGGGGCGAGGCGGATGTGGGTGGCGACCACCGCGGCGCCGGCCGCGGCCGCGGCCGGGAGGTAGCCGGGATCGGCGAAGCCGCTGATGTCGTTGCCGAGCGAGGCGCCCGCGGCGAAGGCGGCCGCGGCCACCTCGGCCCGCCAGGTGTCCACCGACACCGCCACGTCGAAGCGGGCCGTGATCGCCTCGACGGTCGGGACGACCCGGTCGAGCTCCTCGGTGACGCCGACGGGGTCGCCCTCGCCGGCCTTCACGCCGCCGACGTCGATGATGTCGGCCCCCGAGGCGACGAGCTGCTCGCAGCGCTCGAGGGCGGCGTCGAGGGCGAAGGTGGCGCCGCGGTCGAAGAAGGAGTCGGGCGTCCGGTTGACGATCCCCATGACGAGGGCGCGCGTCGTCACGTCGAAGCGGCGCTCGCGAAGCGTCACGAAGATCGGCGCGCCCGGGCGCACGACGCCGAGGTCGGCGTGCCGCACGACCTAGAACAGCCGGGAGGCGAGCGCCCGGCGGAAGCGCTCGCGGCGGGGGTCCGCCGGATCGAGGGTCTCGAGGACGTCGAGGTACTCCTGGCGTGCGGCGTCGTCCTCCTTGACGCGCTCGAGCAGGTGCTCGAGGCGCTCGGTGACGTCGGCGCCGGCGCCGTCGCCGGCCCCGGCCGCTCGCAGGCGCGCGAGCGCGGCGATGCGCCGGGTCTCGGCGGTCTCGGGGATGCGCTCGAGGAGCCGCAGCGCCTCGGCGCCCTCGCCGCGCTCGACGAGGAGCTCGGCGAGGGCGCGCACCGCTCCGGCGTGGTCGGGCTCGAGCTCGAGCGCCCGGCGCAGCGAGGCCTCGTCCCCCGCGGCGACGAGCGCGTCGGCCTCGCTCGGCGGCGGTGCGAGGCGGGCGACGAACTCGCGCACGGCGGACTCGGGGAGCGCGCCGATGAAGCCGTCGACGACGCGGCGGTCGCGCAGCGCGTACACCGCCGGGATCGACTGCACCTGGAAGCTCGCGGCGACCTGGGGGTTGTCGTCCACGTTCACCTTCGCGAGCGCGACCGCGCCGCCCGTCTCCTCGACGACGCGCTCGAGGATCGGGCCGAGGGTCCGGCACGGCCCGCACCAGGGCGCCCACAGGTCGACGACGACGGGCCGGCTCTCGGAGGCCGCCATGACGTCGCGCTCGAAGGTTGCGTCGGTGACGTCGATGCTCATCACGACGACCCTACCGTCTCGAGCCGTCCGGCGAGCGGCCCCGGGGCGACGACCTACACGACGAAGTACTTGGCCTGCGGGTGGTGGCAGACGATCGCCAGCGTCGTCTGCTCGGGCTCGAGCTGGAAGCCCTCGCTCACCGACACGCCGATGCGGCCGGCGTCGAGGAGGGACACGACCTTCGCGTTGTCCTCGAGGTCGGGGCACGCCGGGTAGCCGAAGGAGTAGCGGCCGCCGCGGTAGCGCTGGCGGAACAGACCGGCGAGCGTCGGGCCGTCCTCGTCGGCGAAGCCCCACTCCTCGCGGATGCGGCGGTGCCAGTACTCGGCGAGCGCCTCGGTCATCTCGACCGACAGCCCGTGGACCGAGACGTAGTCGACGTAGCGGTTCGCCCGGAACAGCTCCTGGGCGTAGCGGGTCGCCCGCTCGCCCATCGTCACGACGAAGAAGGCGGCGTAGTCGACCTCGCCCGAGTCGGCGGGGCGGAAGAAGTCGGCGATGCAGTAGTGGGGCGCCTGGCGCTGGCGCGGCAGGTGGAAGCGGACGAGCTCGCTCGAGCGCGTCGAGTCGGCGAACACGACGAGGTCGTTGCCCTCGGCGTGGACGGCGAAGTAGCCCCAGGCGACCTGGGGGACGAGGTAGCCGGTCGACCTCGCCTCGTCGAGGCGGCGGCGCAGCTCGGCGCGCACGCGCGTCTTGAACTCGGCGTCGCTCTCCCCTCGCTCGGGCCGGTAGCCCCACTGGTTGCGGAAGAGCGCCGTCTCGTTCAGGTAGGCGGCGACGTCGTCGAGCGCGATCCCCTTGGCGACCCGCGTCCCGAGGAAGGGAGGGGTGAACACCGGGTTGTCGGTGGCCACCTCGCTCGAGCGCTCGGGGAGCGACGCCGGGTCGACGTCGGCGAGCAGCTCGCTGCGCCGCGGCGGGAGCCTGCGTCCGGTGCGCTCGGTCCCGAAGGTCGGGTCGTCGAAGCCGCGCGCCTTGTGCTCCATGATCTGCTCGAGCGTGCGGAGACCCTCGAAGGCGTCCCTGCCGTAGAAGACGCGGCCCTTGTACACGGCGCGCAGGTCTCGCTCCACGTAGCTGCGCGTCAGCGCCGCCCCGCCGAGCAGGACGGGGAGGTCGTGGCGACCCCGGCGATTCATCTCCTCGAGGTTCTCGCGCATGACGAGGGTCGACTTCACGAGCAGGCCGCTCATGCCGATCGCGTCGGCGCCCACCTCGTCCGCCTTGTCGAGCATGTCGGCGATCGGCACCTTGATGCCGAGGTTGTGCACCTCGTAGCCGTTGTTCGTGAGGATGATGTCGACCAGGTTCTTGCCGATGTCGTGGACGTCGCCCTTCACGGTGGCGAGCACGATCCGGCCCCGGCCGCGCTCCGCGGCGCGCGCCATGTGGGGCTCGAGGTGGGCCACCGCGGCCTTCATCGTCTCGGCCGACTGGAGCACGAAGGGCAGCTGCATCTCGCCGGAGGCGAACAGGTCGCCGACGGTCTTCATGCCGGCGAGGAGGATGTCGTTCACGATCGCGAGCGCGTCGAGCCCGCTCGCGAGGGCCTCGTCGAGGTCGGCTTCGAGGCCGTTGCGGTCGCCGTCCACGATGCGCTGGGCGAGCCGGCGCTCCACGGGCCAGCCGCTGCGGTCCTCGGCCGCGGCCGTCGGGCCCGCCACGCCGGCGAAGAGCTCGATGAGCGCGCCGAGGGGGTCGTAGCCGTCTCGGCGCCGGTCGTAGACGAGGTCGAGGCAGACCTCGCGGGCACGCTCGTCGATCCGGTGCAGCGGCAGGATCCTCGCCGCGTGGACGATCGCCGCGTCGAGGCCCGCCTCGACGCACTCGTGGAGGAAGACGGAGTTGAGCACCTGGCGCGCCGCGGGGGAGAGCCCGAAGGAGACGTTGGACAGCCCGATGATCGTGTGGGTGCCGGGGAGCTCGGCCTTGATGCGCCGGATCGCCTCGATCGTCTCGAGCCCGTCGCGCCGGCTCTCCGCCATGCCCGTCGAGAGCGGCAGCGCGAGGGGGTCGAAGAAGAGGTCCTCGGGCTCGAGCCCGTAGCGCCCGAGCGCGAGGTCGTAGATGGCCCGCGCGGCGCGCAGCTTCCACTCGGCGGTGCGGGCCTGGCCCTCCTCGTCGATGCACGTGCACACGACGGCCGCACCGTGCTCGCGCGCGAGCGAGAGGAAGGCGTCGAGACGCGTCCCGGGGCCGCCTCCCTCCTCGAGGTTGACCGAGTTGATGATGCAGCGCCCGCCGAGCCACTCGAGCGCGCTGCGCACGACCGGTGCCTCGGTGGAGTCGATCATGACCGGCACGGAGGACTGGGTGGCGAGGCGGCGGGCGACCTCGCCCATGTCGGCGACGCCGTCGGCGCCCGTGTAGTCGACGCACACGTCGATGACGTGCGCCCCCTCGCGCACCTGGTCGCGTGCCATCGCCGTGGTCGTGTCCCAGTCCCCGGCGAGCATCGCCTCGCGGAAGCGCTTCGAGCCGTTCGCGTTCGTCCGCTCGCCGACGACGAGGACCGACTGGTCCTGCGCGAAGGGGACGAAGCTGTAGAGGGACGAGGCACCCGGCTCGTGGTCGACGTCCCGTCTGGGCGGGACGAGGCCGAAGCAGGCGTCGACGACCGCGGCGAGGTGCTCGGGGCGCGACCCGCAGCAGCCGCCGACGACGCTCACGCCGAGCTCGGCGATGAAGGCGCGCAGGTGCTCGGCGAGCGCCTCGGGCGTGAGGTCGTAGTGCATGCGGCCGTCGACGACCTGGGGCAGGCCGGCGTTCGGCATCGCCGAGAGGGCGGGGCGCGCGTGCCGGGCGAGGTAGCGCAGTGGCTCGTACATCTCGGCGGGACCGGTCGCGCAGTTGATGCCCACGACGTCGGGCCGCATCGCCTCGAGGGCGCAGAGCGCGGCGGCGATCTCGGTGCCGAGGAGCATCCTGCCGGTGAGCTCGACGGTGACCTGGACCTGGAGGGGCACGCGCCTGCCGACGCCGGCCATGGCCCGCCGGCACGCGACGATGGCGGCCTTCGCCGCGAGCACGTCGAAGGAGGTCTCGACGAGCAGGAGGTCCACGCCGCCCTCGAGCAGGCCGCGGGCGAGGACCTCGTAGCCGTCCCGCAGCTCGGCGAAGGGGATCTGCGCGAGGGTCGGGGACTTCGTCCCGGGTCCCATGCTGCCGGCGACGAACCGCCGCCGGTCGGGCGTCGAGTAGCCGTGCGCGACCTCGCGCGCCACCTCGGCTGCTCGACGGGCGAGCTCCTCGGCTCGATGCGCGATGCCGTACTCCGCGAGGACGTGCGGCAGCGCGCCGAAGGAGTTCGTCTCGACGGCGTCGACGCCGACCTCGAGGAAGGAGCGGTGGAGGTCGGCGACGACGTCGGGCCGGGTCGCCACGAGCAGCTCGTTGCAGCCCTCGTAGGCCGCGCCCCCGAAGTCGTCCGGTCCGAGCCCGCGAAGCTGCAGGTTCGTCCCCGTCGCCCCGTCGAAGATGACGGCGCGCTCGCGCAGCAGCTCGAGGTAGCCGGACACGCCCGCCCAGGCTACCGGTGCGGCGCGCGGCGCTCGTACGCCTCAGCGGCCCGCCGCGCTCGGCGAGGGCGCCCGGCAGGCCGGCGCGCCGGCTCGCTGCGCGAGAACCGAGGCGGCGAGGCCGACGCACTGGCGGGCGAGGCTCGCCGGGAAGCGCCAGCGCAGCAGCTGCCGCTCCGTCTCCTCGGGCGCTTCGCCGAGCTCGAGCAGGCTGAGGGCGAGGCGCTCGCCCCGCCGGCGCAGCGCGTCGGCGGGGGAGGCCGCTGCTGCGGCGGCCGCGAGGCGCTCGTGCTCCTCGCGCAGCGCGGCCGGCAGCCGGGCGACGTGGCGGCGCGCGAGGGGCGGCAGACGCCGGCGCACCGCCAGGCGCCCGGCGCCTCGCGGGGCCGCCATGGAGAAGTCGACGGCTCGCGCGACCGTGCGCAGGAACGGGCCGTGGCGGCCGGATCGCTCGCCGAGGCCGAGCGCGCGGGCGGTCTCCGCGACGTCGAGCACGACGCCCTCGGGCCGCCCGTCGAGGTGCGAGGCCATGAGGCGCAGGAACCAGGTCGTCGAGGGTCCGAGCACCGGGAGCCAGAAGCGCGCCACGTAGTCCGAGCGGGGGTCGTGACCGAGCCCGTCGACGACCGCGTCGACGAGCGGCTCCACCCGGATCGTCGCGCCGAAGCTGATCCCCTCGAGGTACGTCGCCATCGCGAACCTCTCTTGTCCTCGCCTGACCTCGCCTGCTCGCCACGATCGCCTCGGCGTCTACCCGCCTGCCTACCGCGCCGGGGCCGCGCTGGGCTCGGCCTCGTGCTCGCCGGCGGTGCCGCCGCTCGAGGCGGGCGGCACGCCGGCGAGGGACCGGCCGGATGCGAGAAGATCGCTCGCACCGATCCGTCGAAAGGGGGACAGGGAGCAGGTCCGCCCCCCGGTCCTGCCCCGCGCAGCCGATGCTCGAGCTCGACGACGTCAAGGCGGCGGCCGCGCGCCTCGCCACGGTGCTGAACCCGACGCCGGCCTCCGCCTCGCCCGCACTGTCGCGCGTCGCCGGCCGGCCGGTCCTCGTGAAGCCGGAGCACCTCCAGCGCACCGGATCGTTCAAGATCCGCGGCGCGTACAACTTCCTGGCCTCCCTCCTCGAGGAGCGGCCCGCGGCCGAGGTCGTCGCCGCCTCGGCGGGCAACCACGCCCAGGGCGTCGCCCTGGCGGCGAGCCTCCTCGGGGTGCAGGCAACCATCTTCATGCCCGAGAACGCCCCGCTGCCGAAGGCCGAGGCGACCCGCGCCTACGGCGCGCGCGTCGTCCACCACGGGGAGTCGGTCGACGACTGCATCGAGCGAGCCCGCGACCACGCGACGGCGACCGGGGCGACCTTCGTCCCGCCCTTCGACGACCTCGCCGTGATCGCCGGCCAGGCGACGATCGGCCTCGAGCTCGTGGCCGAGGCGCCCGAGGCACGCGTCGTGGTCGTCCCCGTGGGCGGTGGCGGCCTCGTGAGCGGGGTCGCGGCGGCGCTCAAGCAGTCGGATCCCTCCGTGCGCGTCGTCGGGGTCGAGGCGGCCGGGGCGGCCTCGATGGCCGCCGCGCTCGCCGCGGGTCGACCGGTCGCTCTCGGCTCCGCCCGCACGATGGCCGACGGCATCGCGGTGCGCTGCGTGTCCGACCTCACCCTCGAGCACGTGCGCCGCTACGTCGACGAGCTCGTGACCGTCGAGGAGGAGGAGATCAGTCGCGCCGTCCTCGTGCTCCTCGAGCGGGCGAAGTGGGTGGTCGAGCCGGCAGGCGCCGCGGCGCTCGCCGCGCTGCTCGCTGGCAAGGTGGACGGCTCGGGGTGCGTGCTCGCCGTCCTCTCGGGCGGCAACATCGACCCGCTCCTGCTCACGCGGATCGTCGAGCACGGGCTCGCGTCGGCCGGGCGCTTCGTCACCCTGCGCGTCGTCCTGCGTGACCGCCCCGGAGCGCTCGCCGCGCTCGCCGGCGCGCTCGGCGCGCTCGGCCTCAACGTCCTGAGCGTCGAGCACCACCGCTCGGGCGCGGCGGTGGGCGTCGACGAGGTGGAGGTCCTCCTCACGGCCGAGACGCGCGATCCCTCCCACCGGGACCAGGTCGTTCCGGTGCTGCGAGCGCAGGGGTTCGCCGCCGAGTCGCTGCGCTGAAGGCCGCGCCGCGCTGCGCCGGGCGGTCGCGGCCGGCCGAGGGGCGGTGCGGTGGGCGCCGGGTCGGGCTCGCCCCGACGGCCTCAGCGGCTGCCGAGCGACGGGCTGGCCGGCGCGGCGGACCACCGGTCGAGGTGGACGCGCCGGCGCGCCGGGGCGCGGCGCGACGGGCGCGCCTCGCCGAGCGCCTCGCCGAGGGCGATCGCCCCGATCGAGCGCCGCCCCGGCGGGACGCCGAGCGCGGCGAGCAGCGCCGCCTCGTCGCCGTGGACCTGGAAGAAGAGCGCGCCGAGGCCGACGTCCGTCGCCGCGAGCAGGACGAGCATCGCCGCGAAGGCGGCGTCGACGAGCCAGTAGGGAACCGGCCAGTCCTCGAGCGCACGCCCCGCGAGCCGTGCGCGCGCCTTGTCCGGCGCCGCGTAGCGGGCGAGGTAGGCGGCGGGGTCGGCGAGCGGGAGGACGATCGCGGGCGCGTCGAGCAGGCCGGCGGCCTGGGGGTCGCCCTCCCGCCAGCTCGCGTCGCTCGCGGCCTGCCAGAAGCGACGGCGGGCCACCGGGTCGACGAGGCAGAGCAGGTCGACGCCGCGGGTGTTGCCCGCCGACGGAGCGGCGAGCCCGGCGCGAAGGACGCGCTCGAGGCGACCCGGGTCGATCGGATCGGGCGAGAACCGGCGCGCCATGCGCCGTCGCCGGAGCACCTCCTCGAGCTCCACCGTCGCACGGTAGCTCGCGCCGCGGCCGGGAATGCTGAGCGCGTTGGTAGTGTTTTAGGTGCCGGCGGAGCGCCGAGGAGCCCCTCGCCGCCGCGCTGGACGGGAAGGAGCGGTCGTGCCGAGCTTCAGAGACTTGCTGGCCGAGGTCAAGCGGGAGATCCGGGAGGTCGACCCGGCCGAGGCCGAGGCGCTGCGGCCCGGGGCGGTCTTCCTCGACGTGCGCGAGGCCGACGAGTACGAGCAGGGCGCCATCCCCGGCGCCGTCCACCTGCCCCGTGGCTTCCTCGAGGTGCAGGTCGAGGGGCGCCTGCCCCACAAGGACAGCCCGATCGTCGTCTACTGCGCCGGCGGCGTGCGCTCGGCGCTCGCGGCGAAGGCCCTCCAGGAGCTCGGCTACCGCGACGTCGTCTCGATGGCCGGCGGGTTCAACCGCTGGAAGGACGAGGGGCGCGAGTGGCTCGTCCCGCGCGTGCTGAACGCCGACCAGCGCAACCGCTACCACCGGCACCTCCTGCTCCCCGAGGTCGGCGAGGCGGGCCAGCAGAAGCTCCTCGAATCGAAGGTCCTCCTCCTCGGGGCGGGCGGGCTCGGCTCCCCGGCCGCGCTCTACCTCGCCGCGGCCGGCGTGGGCACGCTCGGCATCATCGACATGGACGTCGTCGACGCGTCGAACCTCCAGCGGCAGATCCTCCACAACCTGGAGCGCATCGGCGAGCGCAAGGTGGACTCGGCGAAGAAGACGCTCACGGCGCTCAACCCGGACGTCAACGTCGTCACCCACGACGTGCGCCTCGGGGCCGACAACGTCGTGGAGCTCTTCTCCGACTACGACCTCGTCGTCGACGGAACCGACAACTTCCCGACGCGCTACCTCGTCAACGACGCCTCGCTCGTGACCCGCACGCCGGTCGTCCACGGGTCGATCTTCCGCTTCGAGGGCCAGGTCACCGTGTTCGACCCCTACAACGGCCCCTGCTACCGCTGCCTCGTCCCCGAGCCGCCGCCCCCCGAGCTCGCGCCCTCCTGCGCCGAGGCAGGCGTGCTCGGCGTGCTCTGTGGGATCGTCGGCTCGCTCCAGGCCGTCGAGGCGGTGAAGCTGCTGCTCGGCCTCGGCGACCCGCTCGTCGGGCGGCTCCTCGCCTACGACGCCCTCCGCCAGGACTTCCGCACCCTCCGCTACCGCCGGGACCCGGACTGCCCCGCCTGCGGCGAGGCGGCGGGCGAGATCGTGATCGCGGAGTACGACCAGCTCTGCATGCCGCACCCGACGGTGCAGCTCACCTCCTGATCCCCCTCAGGACCGGCGGTAGGCGGCGGCGAGCAGGCGCTCGCGCTCGCGGTCGTCGCTGGCGAGGTCGACCACGGTCCAGGCCATCGCCGTCGCGCCCTCGACGAGGGCTTCGTCGGCGACCGGGGTGACGCAGTGGGCGGCGAAGGCCGCCTGGTGGTTGACGGCCGGGTACGAGTGCAGCCCGAGGGTCGGGTGGATGGCGGGGATGGCGAGCGAGACGTTCGCCATGTCCGTCGAGGCGGCGATCAGCCGCTCGGCCGGCGGGTCGAAGACGCGCCCGAGCGCCTCCGCGTTGCGCCGGTAGAGGGCGCCGATCGCCTCGTCGGGCACGAACTCCGAGTACGGCGGGCTGAGCTGGACGAACTCGACCGACGCACCGGTCGCGAGGGCGCCCGCCTCGAAGCAGCGCCGGACGCGCGCCTCCCAGCCCGCGAGCGCCGCGAGCGTCGACGAGCGCGCGTAGAAGCGGGCCTCGGCGCGCGCCGGGACGACGTTCGGGGCGCCGCCGCCGTAGGTGACGATGCCGTGCACCTGGTCCCCCGGGTTGGCGTGCTGGCGCAGCAGGCCGATCGCCACCTGGGCGATCGTGAGCGCGTCGGCGGCGTTCACCCCGAGCTCGGGGTACGCCGAGGCGTGCGCCTCGCGTCCGTGCATGCGCACCTCGAAGTGGCTGACGGCCCGGCACGGCATCTGCACGAGCTCGGTGGGCCAGGGGTGCACCATCATCGCCGCCTGGATCCCGTCGAAGCCGCCGCGCTCGAGCATGAGGATCTTGCCGCCGCCGCTCTCCTCGGCGGGTGTGCCGAGCACCCGGACGGTGAGGCCGAGCTCGTCGGCGAGCGGCGCGAGCGCGAGGCCGGCGCCGACGGCCGCGGCGGCGATGACGTTGTGGCCGCAGGCGTGGCCGACCTCGGGCAGCGCGTCGTACTCGCAGCAGATCCCGACGGTGAGCGGCCCGCTGCCTGTCGAGGCGACGAAGGCCGTCTCGAGGTCGCACGCGCCGCGCTCGACCTCGAAGCCGCCGCGCTCGAGCTCCTCCGCGCACCAGCGCGAGGCGAGCACCTCCTCGAACGCGAGCTCGGGGTGGGCGTGGATGCGGTGGGAGAGCTCGACGAGGCGCTCGGCGCGTCCGGCGACGCCGGCCGCGCAGGCGGCACGCGGGTCGCTCACGCCAGCACCGCCACGACGTCGCCCGGCCCGAGGGCGTCGCCGACTCGCACGCGCACCTCGGCGATCGTGCCCGCCCGCGGGGAGCGGACGGGGTTCTCCATCTTCATCGCCTCGAGGACGCACACGACGTCGCCGGCCTCGACCTCGTCGCCGGCCGTGACGCCGACGGCGACGATCGTGCCCTGCATCGGCACGGTGATCGCCCGCTCGTCGCCCCCCCCGGCGAGGGCGTGCGGGCGGCGCGGCGTCCTGCCGGCGCTCCGTCCGGCCGCAGCGCCGGGCGGGTGCTCGGGGACCCACAGCCGGACGCGGTAGCGGCGGCCATCGACCTCGGCGTCGACGGTGCGCAGCACGCGGCCGTCCTCCCGGTGCGCCCCCTCGGCGAGCCGGGGCTCCTCGATCCCCGAGAGGTCGACCCGCTCCTCGACGAAGCGCGTGGAGTGCGTGGCGGCGACGAAGTCGGCGTGGCGCAGGATCGCCCGCACGGCGGGGATCGTCGTCGCGACGCCCTCGACGACCATCTCCTCGAGGGCTCGCAGCAGGCGGCGGCGCGCCGCCTCGCGCTCGGGGCCCCACGCGGCGACCTTGGCGATCAGGTTGTCGAAGGCCGGCGACACGGCGTCGCCCGACTCGTAGCCGGCGTCCACCCGCACGAAGGGGCCCGCCGGCGCCGACAGCCGGGTGATCGTGCCGGGCGTCGGGACGAAGGCGCCGTGGCGGGCGTCCTCGGCGTTGATCCGGCACTCGATGGCGTGGCCGCGCCGCTCGATCTCGTCCTGGCTGAACGGCAGCGGCTCGCCCGCCGCGACCGACAGCTGGAGCGCGACGAGGTCGAGCCCCGTGACGAGCTCGGTGACGGGGTGCTCGACCTGGAGGCGGGTGTTCATCTCGAGGAAGTAGAAGGCGGCGCCGTCGAGGAGGAACTCGACGGTCCCCGCGTTCGTGTAGTGGCACGCACGTGCCACCTCGACCGCGGCCGTGCCCATCGCCCGCCGGAGCTCCTCGCTCAGGCCCGGCGCCGGCGCCTCCTCGACGAGCTTCTGGTGGCGCCGCTGCGAGGAGCAGTCCCGCTCGCCGAGCCACACGAGGTTGCCGTGGTGGTCGCCGAGTACCTGCACCTCGACGTGGCGCGGCCACGCGAGGTAGCGCTCGAGGTAGACCTCCGGGCGTCCGAAGGACGCGGCGGCCTCGCGCCGTGCCGACTCGAGGGCGCCGGCAGCCTCTGCCGGGGAGGCGACCACCTTCATGCCGCGCCCGCCGCCGCCGTAGGAGGCCTTGATGGCGACGGGCCAGCCGTGGTGCTCCCCGAACTCGACGACCTCCTCGGGCCGCTCGACGGGCTCGGTGCTGCCGGGCACGCTCGCGACGCCGGCTGCCTGGGCGGCGAGGCGCGCCCGCAGCTTGGAGCCCATCGTCTCGATGGCCTCCGGAGGCGGCCCGACGAAGACCGCGCCCGCCGCCGCGACCGCCTCCGCGAAGGCGGCGTTCTCCGAGAGGAAGCCGTAGCCGGGGTGGACCGCCTCGGCGCCGGAGCGCTTGCAGACCTCGAGGAGGGCGTCGATGTTGAGGTACGTCTGCGCGACCGTCTGACCCTCGAGCGGGTACGCCTCGTCGGCGACGCGCACGTGGTAGGCGTCGCGGTCGTCCTCGGCGTAGACGGCCACCGAGCGGATGCCGAGCTCGCGGCAGGTGCGCGCGACGCGCACGGCGATCTCGCCTCGGTTGGCGATGAGGACTGTCCCGAACACGCGCCCCTCTCACGGCCTATCGTTCGCCCACCAGGGCTCCACCGGGTGCTGGCGAGAGGCTAGTTCCGAGCGATGCGCTTCACGAGTGTCGTCCGTCTCGCCGAGGTCGACTCGACGAACCGGGTCGCCCTCGCCGAGGCGCGCCGCGGCGCCCCGGAGGGCCTCGTCGTCGTCGCCGACCACCAGCACGCCGGGCGCGGCCGGCGCGGGCGCCGGTGGGTGAGCCCACCGGGGGCCTCCCTCCTGTGCTCGGTGCTGTTCCGCCCGCCGCTTCGTCGCGAGGAGCTCCACCTCGTCCCGAGCGCCCTCTCGCTGGCCGCGCTCGACGCCGTCGAGGCGACGAGCGGCCTGCGAGCCTCGCTCAAGTGGCCGAACGACCTCGTCGCCGGTCCTCGCAAGCTCGGCGGCGCCCTCGCCGAGCTCGCCGAGGGCGTGCCCGTCGCCGTCGTCGTCGGGATCGGCGTCAACCTCGCCTGGCCAGCCGGCTGGCCGCCGTCGGGCGGGGAGCTCGCGCGCGAGCTGGCCGGCGCCACGACGCTCGAGGCCGAGACGGGCCGGGCCGTGGCGCCCGGCACGCTCCTCGACGCGCTCCTCGCGGCCCTCGAGCGCCGCTACGAGACCCTGCTCGCGCCGCAGGGCGTGGCGGCGACGGCGGCGGCCTACGAAGCAGCGTGCGCGACGCTCGGCCAGCGCGTGCGCGTCGAGCTCGAGGGGGAGGTGCTCCTCGGTCGGGCGGTCCGCCTCGCGCCGGACGGGCGCCTCGTCGTGGCGCTCGAGGGCGGCGGCGAGCGCCGCCTCGAGGTGGGCGACGTCGTCCACCTCGGCCGGGCCGAGCCCGACTGAGCGGGTCCGCCGCAGCGGCGGGAGCAGTTACCCTTTCCGGCCGTGCGCGTCCTCGTCACCGGCGGTGCCGGGTTCATCGGCTCGAACTTCGTCCGCTACCTCGTCGCGGCGCACCCCGAGGACGACGTCGTCGTCCTCGACGCCTTGACCTACGCCGGCAACCGGGCGAACCTCGCGCCCCTCGAGGCGGAGGGGAGGGTTCGCTTCGTGCGGGGCGACATCGCCAACGAGGAGCTCGTCGAGCACCTGCTGCGGGAGTGGGCGATCAGCCACGTCGTCAACTTCGCCGCCGAGTCCCACAACAGCCTGGCGGTGCTCGACCCGGCGCGCTTCTTCCGGACGAACGTGCTCGGCACCCAGGCGCTGTGCGAGGCGGCCCGGCGCGTCGGCGTGGAGCGCCTCCACCACGTCTCGACGTGCGAGGTCTACGGCGACCTGCCCCTCGACAGCGACGAGTCCTTCACCGAGGCCTCGCCCTACCGGCCGCGCACCCCCTACAACGCCTCGAAGGCCGCCTCCGACCACGTCGTGCGCTCGTACGCCGAGACCTTCGGCCTCGAGGTGACGATCACGAACTGCTGCAACAACTACGGCCCCTACCAGTTCCCGGAGAAGCTGATCCCCCTCTTCACGACGCGCGCGCTCGCGGGGGAGCCGCTGCCGCTGTACGCCTCGACCGAGAACCGCCGCGAGTGGCTGCACGTCGAGGACCACTGCCGGGCCGTCGACCTCGTGCTGCGCCACGGGAGGGCCGGGGAGACGTACCACGTCGGCTCGGGGCGCGAGGCGACCATCACGGAGATCGCCGACGCCATCCTCGAGGCGACCGGCCGACCCGCGTCGCTGAAGACGATCGTGCCCGACCGCCCCGGCCACGACCGGCGCTACCTCCTCGACTCGACGAAGATCCGCTCGCAGCTCGGCTGGAAGCCCGAGGTCGACTTCGAGCAGGGGCTCGAGGCGACGGTCGCCTGGTACCGGGACAACGAGGCGTGGTGGCGCCCGCTCCTCGGGCGCTCGCCGGTCGCCGAGGAGGCCTGGGGTGCCGTCGCGCCCTCCCGGCGGGCCCCCTGAGCGCCGATGCGGGTCCTCGTCACCGGCGCGGGGGGCCAGCTCGGGCGCGAGGTCGTCGCCGAGCTCGCGCGGCGGGCAGCGGCTCGCCGCCGTGGCCCGGCCCTCGAGGTCGTGGCGCCGACCCGCGCCGAGCTCGACGTCGCGCAGCGCTCGGCCGTGCTCGCGGCGATCGTCACCCTCGAGCCCGACGTCATCGTGCACGCCGCCGCCTTCACCGCCGTCGACCGCTGCGAGCAGGAGGTCGAGCGCGCCCTCGCCGTGAACGCCCTCGGGACGCGCCACGTCGCCGAGGCGGCCCGCCTCGTCGGCGCCCACGTCTGCTACGTCTCCACGGACTACGTCTTCGACGGGACGAAGCCGACGCCCTACGACGAGTGGGACGAGCCGAACCCCCTCTCGGTCTACGGTCGGTCCAAGCTCGGCGGCGAGCGCGGGCTCGACCCCTCGGCGACGGTGGTCCGCACCGCCTGGGTCTGCAGCGCCCACGGGACGAACATGGTGCGAACCCTGCTCCGCCTCGCCGCCGACGAGGGCGAGCTCCGCTTCGTCGACGACCAGCGCGGCTCGCCGACCGTCGCGGCGGACCTCGCGCCCAAGCTCGTCGACCTCGCGCTCGAGCGACGCCCCGGCGTCTTCCACGTGACGAACCAGGGGGAGACCACCTGGTACGGCTTCGCTCGCGCCGTGCTCGGCTTCCTCGGCGCCGACCCCGGGCGCGTCGTGCCCATCTCGACGGCCGAGCTCGTGCCGCCGCGCCCGGCGCCCCGGCCCGCGAACTCGGTGCTCGACAACGCCGCGCTGCGCCTGGCCGGCGACGGCCTCCTGCCGCACTGGGAGGAGTCGACCCGCCGCCTCGTCGCCGCGCTCGCATGAGCGCGGGGATCGGCGCCGTCGTCGTCAACCGGGACGCCGGCTCGGCGCTCGTCGCCTGCGTGGACAGCCTGCGGCGGGCCGGGGTCGAGGAGGTCGTCGTCGTGGACAACGCCTCGAGCGACGGCTCCCTCGAGGCGCTCGCGCGCCGGGACCGGGCGGCGACGATCGTGGCGGCCGGCCGCAACCTCGGCTACGGGCGCGCCGCCAACCTCGGGGTGGCGCGCCTGGGCGCCGGGCTCGTCCTCGTGTGCAACCCCGATCTCGTCGTCGACCCCGGCGCGCCCGGCGCGCTCGCCGGCGCCATCGAGGCCGACCCAGCCGTCGGCGTCGCCGGTCCGCTCGTCCTGCGCCCGGACGGCGTGCCCTACCCCTCGGCGCGGGCGTTCCCCTCGCTCGTCGAGGCGGCCGGCCACGCCCTCCTCGGCCCGCTGTGGCCGTCGAACCCCTGGAGCCGCCGCTACCGCCTCGACCTGGCGCGCGAGCGCGGTGCGCTCGACGCAGGGCCCGTGCCCGTCGACTGGGTCTCGGGCGCGTGCGCCCTCTTCCGGCGCGAGGCCTTCGACGCCGTCGGCGGCTTCGACGAGGGCTACTTCATGTACGTCGAGGATCTCGACCTGTGCTGGCGGCTGCGGCGCGCCGGCTGGGAGGCGCGCTACGTCCCCGCGGCGAGGGTCGTGCACCACGGAGGTCTCTCCAGCGCGCGCCACCCCTACCGGATGCTCGTCGCCCACCACCGGTCGACGTGGCGCTTCGCCCGCAGGTCCTCGTCGGGGCTGCAGCGCCTCGTGCTGCCCGCCGTCGCGGCCGGCCTCGCGGCGCGCCTCGGCGTGAGCCTGGCGGGCGAGCTGGGCGCGCGGGCGCGCCGGGCGCTCGCGGCGGGCCGGCCCGCTTGAGTAAGCTCGGCGAGCCATGGCACGGGGGTCGTTCAGCCGCACCGTGGCGCGCGCGGCGGCGAGCGGCGGGAGCCGCACCTACCGTGCCCGGCCGCCGACCGCCTGGTACCTGCTCCTCTTCGTGATCTGCGCGGCCGGCGTCGCCCTCATCGTCTACAGCCGCAACGAGCGGCTGCACCCGGCCTCGGCCGTCCGCCACCAGCTCGGGCCGAGCGCCAGCGACACCTGGCACGTCGCCTTCGCCGTGGACGTGTGCGGCCGACTCCAGCCGAACCTCCCGGTCAACCCGAACCTCGCGAGCACGGGCCTCCGCACCTACGGCGACGGCCTCATCGACGTCGCCCCCGGCGCGGCGCCGAACCCCGCCGCCTTCGAGGGCGCGCTCGCCACGCTCGGCAACTTCGCCGACCACTACCCGGGCTTCACCCTCACGGCCACGAGCCTGAAGCTCCCGGGCGCGAAGACCACCTACCGCAACGGCACGAGCTGCCCGGCGAGCGCGACGACCCCGAGGGGGCCCGGCGTCCTGCAGGCGAAGGTGTGGCCCTCGACCGACCTGTCGGGCGCGCGCGTCGAGACGGACCCGGCCTCGATCCACCTCGGCAACGGCATGATGATCACCCTCGCCTTCGTGCCGAGGGGCGCGCCCATCCCCCCGCCGCCCTCGCGCGCCACGCTCGCCCAGGCGCTCGGCGCCACCCTGGCGCCGAGCACGAGCACGCCGCGGCGATGACCCCGGAGCCGTCCTAGGGTGATCGCGCTCGTCCTCGTCGGCGGGGAGGGGACGCGGCTGCGACCGCTCACCTACGACGTCCCCAAGCCGATGCTGCCGATCCTCGAGCGACCGATGATCGCCCGCGTCGTCGAGTGGCTGGCGCTCAACGGCGTCGAGCGCGTCGTCTTCTCCCTCGGCTACCGGCCCGACGCCTTCTTCGACGCCTTCCCCGGGGACACCTGGGCGGGCGTCGCCCTCTCCTACGCGGTCGAGCCGGAGCCCCTCGACACCGGTGGCGCGATCCGCTTCGCAGCCACGGAGGCGGGCGTGGAGGGGGAGCGGCTCATCGTCGTGAACGGCGACATCCTCACCGACCTCGACGTCGGTGAGCTCGTCGCCTTCCACCGTGCCCACGGGGCGGAGGCCACGATCGCGCTGACCCCGGTCGAGGACCCGTCGTCCTACGGGGTCGTCCCGACGACGAGCGAGGGCAGGGTCCTCGCCTTCATCGAGAAGCCGCCGCGCGCGAAGGCGCCGACGAACCTCGTCAACGCCGGCACCTACGTCCTCGAGCCGGAGGTCCTCAAGCGGATCGACGCCGGGCGGCGGGTCTCGGTGGAGCGCGAGGTCTTCCCGCTCCTCGTCGCCGAGGGCGTGCTCTACGCCGCCGCCTCCGACGCCTACTGGCTCGACACCGGCACGCCCGAGCGCTACCTGCAGGCGCACCTCGACATCCTGCGCGGGGCCCGGCCGGCGGTGGTCCTCCCCGAGTCGCGGCTGGCGGCGCCCGGCGTGCGCCTCGCCGCGGGCGCGCGCCACGACGGCGAGAGCGCGGGCGACGTCTTCCTCGCCGCGGGCGCGCGCGTCCTGCGGGGGGCGCTCGTCGCCGACTCGGTCATCGGCTCGGGCGCGCTCGTGGGTGCCGGGGCGCGCGTCGAGCGCTCGCTGCTCCTGCCCGGCGCGTGCGTCGGCGGCGGGGCGGTCGTCGAGGACTCGATCGTCGGCGCCCGGGCCCGCCTCGGCGAGGGCGCGGTCGTGCGCGCCCAGAGCGTGCTCGGCGCCGGGGTGGTCGTCGAGGCCGGTGCCGTCCTCGACAGCGCGCGGCTGCCTGTGTGAGACTCGCCGCGTGCGGGCGCTCGTGACGGGGGGGGCCGGCTTCATCGGCTCCGCCCTCGTGGACCGCCTGCTCGCCGAGGGGCACGCGGTCGACGTCGTCGACGACCTCTCGACGGGCTCGCTCGCCAACCTCGCCGAGGCGCGTGCCGCGCGCTCCGGCCTTCGCTTCCACCAGCTCGACGTGCGCGCGCCCGAGCTCGTCGAGCTGATGGCTCGCCGGCGCCCCGAGGTCGTGTTCCACCTCGCCGCGCAGGCGAGCGTCCAGCGCTCGGTGAAGGTGCCGCTCCTCGACGCCGAGGTGAACGTCCTCGGCAGCCTGCGGGTTCTCGAGGGCGCCCGCAGCGCGGGGGCCCGCAAGGTCGTGTTCGCCGCGAGCGGCGGGACGCTCTACGCCGAGGCCGAGCCCGGCGAGCTGCCGGTGGGCGAGCGCCACCCGCAGGCGCCGCGCTCGCCCTACGGGATCGCGAAGCGGGCGGTCATCGACTACCTCCACGCCTACCGGGAGCTGTACGGGCTCGAGTTCACCGCGCTCGCGCTCGCCAACGTCTACGGCCCGCGCCAGGATCCCGACGGCGAGGCCGGGGTGGTCGCCATCTTCGCCGCGAGCTTGCTGCGCCAGGTGCCGTGCGTCATCCACGGGGACGGCGAGCAGACCCGGGACTTCGTCTTCGTCGACGACGTGGTGGACGCGTTCGTACGCGCCGCGACGCGCGGCGGCGGCCTCGTCCTCAACGTCTCGACGGGCGTGGAGACCTCGATCAACGCCCTCTACCGCCTCGTCGCCGCTGCGGTCGGCTCGCAGCGCGCGCCGCGCCACGGCCCGGCGCGCGAGGGGGAGGTGCGGCGCAGCGCGCTCGACCCGGCGCGCGCCGCGCTCCACCTCGGCTGGCGTCCGTTCACGCCGCTCGCCGAGGGGGTCGCGAGCGTCGTGCAGGCCCTGGCGCGCGCCGAGGGCGCAGCCCAGCGCGCGGCGCGTTGATCGCCGTGCTCGCGGGCGGCGTGGGCGCCGCCCGCTTCCTCGCCGGCCTCGTCGAGGTCGTGGCGCCCTCGAGCGTCGTGGCGGTCGTGAACACGGGCGACGACACGCGCCTGCACGGACTGCACATCAGCCCTGACCTCGACACCGTCACCTACACGCTGGCGGGCGAGCACAACGCAGAGCTCGGGTGGGGGCTCGCGGGGGAGACCTGGACGGTGATGGCGGCGCTCGAGCGCCTCGGCGCCCCGACGTGGTTCCGTCTCGGGGACCGGGACCTCGCCACCCACCTCTACCGGACCGGTCGCCTCGCCGAGGGGGCGCCGCTGTCGACGGTGACGGCCGAGATCGCGCGCGCCTTCGGCGTCGAGGTGCGCCTCCTGCCGATGAGCGACGACCCGGTGCGCACCCGCCTCGAGCTCGCGGACGGGCCCGAGGTGGAGTTCCAGGAGTACTTCGTGCGGCTGCGCCACGCGGTCGCCGTGCGCTCGGTGCGCTTCGCCGGGGCGGAGGAGGCCCGTCCCGCGCCGGGGGTCCTCGAGGCGCTCGAGGAGGCGGACGCCGTCGTCATCGCCCCCTCCAACCCCGTCGTCTCGATCGGCCCGATCCTCGCGCTCGAGCCCGTCTCGGCCGTGCTCGCGCGCCGGCGCGCCTGCGTCGTCGCCATCTCGCCGATCGTGGCCGGCGCGGCGCTGAAGGGCCCGGCGGCGCGCCTGCTCGCCGAGCTCACCGGCGACTCCTCCGCCGAGGCGGTGGCACGCCGGTACTCGGCGGTGGCCGGCGCCTTCGTCCTCGACGAGCGGGACGCCGCGCTCGCCGGGCGCGTCGGCGCCCTCGGACTGCGCCCGGTCGTGGCCGAGACGGTCATGGGGGCACCGGGCGTCGCCGCCGGCCTGGCGAGGGCCGCGCTCGACGCCGTCGGGGTCGCGACGTCGCGATGAGCCTCGGCGCCGGCGCGCTGACGCTGCTCCCGGTGACCGGCATCGGCGAGGTGCGCCGGGGCGACCGCCTCGGCGCCCTCGTCGCCCGGGCGGTCGCCCTGCACGACGGCGACGTCGTCGTCGTCACCCAGAAGGCGGTCTCGAAGGCCGAGGGCCGCGTCGTGCCGATCGACGAGTCGGACCCCGACGCTCGCCTCGCCCTCGTCGCCGCAGAGTCGGTGCGCCTGCTGCGCCGGCGCGGCGACCTCGTCATCGCCGAGACCCGCCACGGCTTCGTCTGCGCCAACGCGGGCGTCGACCTGTCCAACGTGGAGGCGGGCCACGCGGTCCTGCTCCCGCTCGACCCGGACCGCTCCGCGCGGCGCATCCGGGCCGAGATCCGCCGGGCGAGCGGCGCCGAGGTGGCCGTGATCGTCTCGGACACCTTCGGCCGGCCCTGGCGTCGGGGCCTCACCGACGTCGCCATCGGCTGCGCCGGCATCGCCGCGGTCGTCGACCTGCGGGGGACGCCCGACGCCTACGGGCGGGAGCTGCGGGCGACCGAGGTGTGCGTCGCCGACGAGCTCGCCGGGGCGGCGGAGCTCGTGATGGGCAAGGCCGCCGGGGTGCCCGCCGCCGTCGTGCGCGGCGTCGACCCGAGCCTGCTGCGGCCGGGCTCGGTGCGCGCCGAGGTCGTGCGGAGCGCGAGCGAGGACCTGTTCCGTTGAGCACCCGCCGCGTCCCGGCGCGCTCGGGCCGGCCGGGTCGCACGCCGGAGGTCCTCCTCGTCGTGGAGCAGCTGCGTCGCCGGGTCCCGGGTGGGATCGGCACCTACGTCGCGGGCCTGCTGGCCGGCCTGGCGGCACTCGCCCCCGAGGCGCCGAGCGTCGCGCTCCTCGCCAGTCGGCCCGCGAGCGAGCCCGACCCGCTCGAGCGCTTCGGCTTCCCCGTCGTCGCCTCGTCGCTGCCCGGCCGCCTGCTCACGAGGGCCTGGGCGCGCGGCCTCGGGCGCGAGCGGGTGGGCGCCGGCGTCGTGCACGCGACGTCGCTCGCCGTTCCCCCGACCGACCGCCCGCTCGTCGTCACGGTGCACGACCTCGCCTGGCGCGCCCTGCCGGCCGCCTTCCCGCGCCGGGGGAGGCGCTGGCACGAGGCGGCGCTGCGGCGCGCCGCGCGCCGCGCGGCGCGCCTCGTCGTGCCCTCCGAGGCGGTGCGCGACGCCCTCCTTGACGCGGGGCTCGGGCTCGAGCCCGCCGACGTCGCCGTCGTCGAGGAGGGTGCCGACCACCTCCCCCCGCCCGACCGCCCGGCGGCGGCGGCGCTGCTCGGTCGCCTCGGCGTGCGCGGGCCCTACCTCCTCAGCGCGGGGACCCTCGAGCCGCGCAAGAACCTCGCCCGTCTCGTGCGCGCGTACGGCGCCGTGCGGGATCTGCTCCCCGAGCCGTGGCCGCTCGTCGTGGCCGGACCCGCGGGCTGGGGCAGGGGCGTCCCGCCGGCGCCCGGCGTGGTCCTCGCCGGCCGGGTCGACGACGCGGTCCTCGCCGCCCTGTACGAGGGGGCTCGGCTGTTCTGCTACGTCCCGCTGCTCGAGGGCTTCGGGCTGCCCGTCGTCGAGGCGATGCGGGCGGGGACGCCGGTCGTGGCGAGCCCCGTGCCCGCGGCGGGCGGCGCGGCGCACCTCGTGGATCCGCTCGACGTGGAGGCGATCGCGGAGGGCCTGCGCGCGGTCGCGCTCGACGAGGCGCTGCGGCGCCGCCTCGTCGAGGCGGGCCGGTCGCGCGTGGCCGGGCTCACCTGGCGCTCGGCGGCGGCGGCCCACGTCGCGCAGTGGGAGGCGGTCCGGGCGAGGGGCACGCGTGGCCGCTGAGCCGCTGCGCGTCGGCGTCGACGTCACCGCCGTGCCCGCCCGGCCCGCCGGCGCCGGCGTGTACACCCTCGAGCTCGTGCGCGCCCTCGCCCGGCGCGAGGACACGGCGCTGCGGCTGCTCGCGCGCCGGGGCGACGGGCCGCGCTGGGCGGCGTGCGCGCCCGCCGCCGAGGTGGCGGCGACGGCGCCTGCGGCTCGCCCGGCGCGCCTCGTGTGGGGCGAGCTCTGCCTCGCGGCAGCGGCGACGCGTGGGCGCTCGCCGGCCTCGGTCCTCCACTGCCCCCACTACACCATGCCCGCCCGGCCCACCGTGCCGGTCGCCGTCACGGTCCACGACCTCACGCTCGTCGAGCGCCCGGCCTGGCACGAGCGCTCGAAGGTCCTCGTCTTCCGGCGCGCCCTCAAGGTCGCGGCGGCGCGCGCCGAGGCGATCATCGTGCCGAGCCGCCACACCGCCGAGCGGCTCGTGGCCGCCTACGACGTGGCGGGCGCGGTCCGGGTCATCCCCCACGGCGTGGACCACGCCCGCTTCACGCCGACCGAGCCCGCACCGGGGGCGGACCGGGCAGCGCTCGCCGCGCTCGGCCTCAGCCGGCCCTACGTCGTCCACCTCGGGACGATCGAGCCGCGCAAGGACCTCGCCACCCTGGTCGCCGCGTTCGACTGCCTCGCCGGGCGTCGCGGCGACCTCGAGCTCGTCCTCGCCGGCGCGCCGGGGTGGGGCAGGCGCGTGCTCGCCGCCGCGCTGCGCTCGGCGCGCCATCGCGACCGCGTGCGCCAGCTCGGCTACGTGCCGCCGGCAGCGGTCCCGGCCCTCCTGCGCCAGGCGGCCGCCGTCGCCTACCCGTCGCTCGAGGAGGGCTTCGGGCTGCCGGCGCTCGAGGCGCTGGCCTGCGGCGCGCCCCTCGTGACGACCGAGGGCACGGCGATGGCGGAGCTGGCGGGCGAGGCGGCCGTCCTCGTGCCGAAGGCGGACCCCGGGGCGCTCGCCGACGCCCTCGAGCTCGCCACGGCGCGCGACGCGGCGGCCGAACGCCGCCGGCGAGCGGGGCTGCGCAAGGCTGCCGAGCACACCTGGGAGGCCTGCGCGGCAGCGCACGTCGAGGTCTTCGCCGAGCTCGCCCGCGGCACGCGCCGCAGGCCCGCGGGGAGCGCCGGCGGCTAGCCTTGACGGGTGCGCGCCTTCCTCACCGGCGGGACCGGCTTCGTCGGCACCTGGCTGGCGCGTCACCTCGAGGCGATGGGCGACACCGTCGCGATCCTCCCGCCGGGCCTCGACGTCGCCGAGGCGGGGGCGCTCGACGGCCCGCTGCGCGAGGCCGCCCCCGACGTCGTCTTCCACCTCGCGGCGCTCACCCACGTCGGGCGCTCCTGGGAGGCGCCGGCGAGGACCTTCCGGGTCAACGCCCTCGGGACCCTCGAGGTGCTCGAGGCTGCCCGCCGCCTGGCGTCCCGGCCGCGGGTCGTCCTCGTGAGCTCCGCCGAGGTCTACGGCCGCGGCAGCGGCGCCCCGCTTCGCGAGACCGCGCCGCTGCAGCCGGTGACGCCGTACGCGGCGAGCAAGGTCGCGGCGGAGTTCCTGGGGCTGCAGGCGTTCCTCGGCGGCGGCCTCGACGTCGTCGTCGCGCGGCCCTTCAACCACGTCGGCCCGGGCCAGTCGCCCGACTTCGTCGTCTCGGCGCTCGCCCGGCGGGTCGCGCTGGCCGAGCTGAGCGGCGAGCCGGAGATCCGCGTCGGCAACCTGGCGGCGGCGCGCGACTTCACCGACGTGCGAGACGTCGTCCGTGCCTACCGCCTCCTCGCCGAGCTCGCCGATCCCGGCGAGGTCTACAACGTGTGCTCGGGGGAGGCGGTCGCGATCTCGACGGTCCTCGACGAGCTCATCGCCCTCTCGGCGGCGAAGGTGATCCCCGTCGTCGACCCGGCGCTCGTCCGCCCCGTGGACGTGCCCGTGCTGCGCGGCGACCCGGGGCGGATCGCCGCCCGCTGCGGTTGGCGCCCGGAGATCGACCGCTCGACGACGCTCGCCGAGGTGCTCGAGGACTGGCGCCAGCGGCTCGCGCCGGCGCGGGCCTGAGCGCTCAGGGGGACGCGGGGGGCCGACGGGGCGGCCGGCCCACCTGGCGCAGGGAGCGCTCCAGGCAGCGCAGGGCTGCGCGTCCCCGCTCGCGGCCCCCGAGCGCCTGCCGGCGGGCCCACCCGAGGCCGAGGACGGCGGCGCCGAGCGCGAGGTAGGCCGCCTCCTTCGCGCTGCGGCCGAGCTCCCGTCGCACGTCCACCACGGCGCGAGCCTACCCGGGGGGCGCGTGCACACGTCCGGCGCGCCAGGGCCGGCGGCCGGGACCCGGGCGCGCGCGCCGCCTCGCGAGCTAGGGTGTCGCTCCTGATGGCGGAGGATCAGGCGCCACCCGTCGTCGCCGTCGTCGTCTCGAACGACCCGGGCCCCTGGTTCGAGGAGTGCCTCGAGTCGCTCGCCGCCCAGGACTACGCCGCGCTCACCGTCCTCGTCGTCGACGCCGGGAGCCGCGAGCCGCTGGCACCGAGGGTCGCCGCCGTGGCGCCGGACTTCTACCTCACGCGCACCGACTCGAACGCCGGCTTCGGCCCGAGCGCGAACGTCGTCCTCGACCTCGTCGAGGGGGGCAGCCACTTCCTCTTCTGCCACGACGACGTCGTCCTCGCACCGGACGCGCTGCGCCGCATGGTCGAGGAGTCGTTCCGCTCCAACGCCGGCATCGTGACGCCGAAGCTCGTCGACTACGACGACGCCGACCGCATCCTCCAGCTGGGCCTCGGCGTCGACCGCTTCGGGGCCCCGGTGCGGCGGGTCGGCCGGCGCGAGTTCGACCAGGCCCAGCACGACGAGGTGCGGGAGGTCTTCGCGGCCCCCGGTGGCTGCACGCTCGCCAGGACGGACCTGTTCGCGGCGATCGGCGGGTACGACCGCGAGATCTCGATGTTCGGCGAGGACGTCGATCTGTGCTGGCGGGCGCGCCTCGCGGGCGCCCGGGTCGTCGTCGCTCCCTCGGCGCAGGTGCGCCATCGGGAGGCGACCGCGGCGCGCCAGCGGCCGCTCCCCGAGGCGCGCGCGCTGCAGTGGCGCCACGAGCTGCGGGCCGTGCTGAAGAACTACGGCCGCTGGCGGCTGTGGCTCGTCGGTGCCCAGCTCGTCGTGCTGAGCCTGGCCGAGATGGCGTACTTCCTCGCCATCGGCAAGCGTTGGCGTGCCCGGCAGGTGCTCGACGCCTGGCGCTGGAACCTCGCCGCGCCGCGCCGGCTGCGCCAGGCCCGAGCCGACGTCGGCCGCACGCGCCGACTGCCCGACCGCCTCGTCTGCGGGCTCTTCACGCGCCGGACCTCGCGTCTGTGGCGCTTCGTCGAGCCCCTCCTCGAAGAACGCGCCCTGCGCTGGGGCCACGCCAGCCGGTCGCGCCAGCCGGCACAAGGCGAAGACGCCCGTCCGGGCGCATCCCGCGTGCGCCGGGTGCACCGGCCGCGCCAGGTGCGCATCGGCGCGGCCCTCGTCGTCCTCGTCGTCCTCTTCGGCGCCCGCTCGCTCATCTTCGGGCACCTGCCCCTCGTCGGCGGGCTCCTCCCGCTCCCGTCGCCGGCGCACCTGCTCGCGCGCTTCTTCGGCGGCTGGCGGGACGCGGGCATGCAGCGCCCGGGCCCGGCGCCGCCCGCGTTCGCCCTCCTCGGCCTCGCCGGCTTCGCGCTCCTCGGTGCAATGGGCCAGGTGCTCAAGGTCGGCATCGCGCTGTGCCTCGTCGCCGGCGCGCTCGGCGCGGCGCGCCTCGTGCGCCCCGTCGCGGGCCCGGCCGGCCGCCTCGCGGCGGCGGCCGCCTACCTCTTCCTCCCCCTCGCCTGGAACGACCTCGCGCGCGGCGACGTCCTCGGGCTCGTCGCCTACGCCGGCGCGCCCTACGTGCTCGCTCGGATCTGGCGGGCCCACGACAGCGCCGGGGGCGGCGCCCTCGAGCTCGCGCGCGAGGTGCTCGCCCTCGGTGCCCTGCTCGCGCTCTGTGGCGCCTTCGTCCCCCTGCTCGCGCTGCTCGCGCCCGTCTGCGCCGTCGCCGTCGCGCTCGGCTCGCTCCTCGCGGGTCGGCCCGCGGGCGGCGCTCGCTGCCTCGCCGTCAGCGTCGGCGGCCTCGCCGTCGCGTTCGCCCTCCTGTTCCCCTGGTCGCTCACCTTCGTCCAGCCCGGGGCGCGGCTCAGCGCGCTCGCGGGGCCCCTCGCCGCGGCGGACCACCTCCCGAGCCTCGCAGCCCTCGCGCGCTTCGACGTCGGCCCCTTCGGCGCCGGGCCGCTGGGGGACGCCCTCGTCCTCTCGGCCCTGCTCCCGGTGCTGGTCGCGCGCGGCGAGCGCTTCGTCTGGGCGGCTCGCGGGTGGGCGGTGGCGCTCGGCGTCCTCGCGCTCTCGTGGGCACTGGCCGAGGGGTGGCTCGGCGCGGGCGGCGGGGAGACGCGCGTCGTGCTGGCGCCGGCGGCCGCGGCGATCGCCGCGCTCGTCGGTGACGGCGTCGCCGCGGTCCGCGCCGACGTCGTCGGGCGCAGCTTCGGCTGGCGCCACGTGGCCGCCGCCGGGTGGTGCTGCCTCGTCGCCGCCGGCGCCCTGCCGGTCCTCGGTGCCACGCTCGGGGGGCGCTTCGGGCTCCCGACCACCGGCTACGACGCCGTGCTCTCCTGGATCGACTCGGGTCCGCCGGCGCGGGTGCTGTGGCTGGGCGACGGGCGTGCCCTCCCGCTCGGCGCCTGGCAGGTCGCCCCGGGACTCGCCCTCGGCGTCTCGGAGGGCGGCCTGCCCGATGCCACGAGGCTGTGGCCGAGCGCGAACCCTGGCGAGGCCGCCGCCCTCGGTCGCGCCGTGGTGGCGGCGAGCTCGGGCATGACGGTCGACCTCGGGGCGGACCTCGCGTCGGCGGGCGTGCGCTACGTCGTCGTCCCGAGCGCGCTCGCGCCGGTGCTCGCCGGGGTGCAGCAGGCGAGCGCGGCGAACCCGCCCGAGGCGCTCGTCGGCGGGCTCGCCGCCCAGGCGGACCTGCACCAGCTCCCGAGCGAGGGCGGCGCCCAGGTGTTCGAGAACGCCGCCTGGCGGCCGGGGAGCGGGGTGCCGGGCAGCCTCGCCGGTCCGGGGGGCACGCCCGCGCCGCTGCGCGGGCTCGCGGTCGCGCTCGAGCTGGCGCTGTGGGTCGCCGCCGCCGTCGGCCTCGCCCGGCTGCCGAGCGGCGCGCGCGCCAGGCGGCGGGGGAGCCACGCCCGCCGTCCGGCGCCGGAGGCGGCGGCGGCGGGCGACCTCGGCGTCCTCGCCGAGGTGGGCGGGTGAGCGCAGCGCGCGGCCCCGGTCCGCTCCGCCGGGCCGTGGTCGGCGGCCTCGTCGTCGCCTGCCTCGCCCTCGTCGCCGTGGCGAGCGCGGCGCGCGTCGGCCGTCGGACGACGGGGACCTTGGCCCCTGGCCCCTCGGACGCCTCGGCCGCGTCCGTGGCGAGCCCGGCGACCTCCGCCGCCTGGTACTGCGCGGGGCCGCTGCCGGTCGGGGCTCGGCCGGAAGCCTCCTCGATCGCGATCGCCAACGTCGGGGACCGCGCGCTGCGCGGCGAGGTGCGCCTGTCCGAGAGCACCGGCCGGTCGCTCACCGTGCCCGTCGCCGTCGGCCCGTCGGACGAGGCGGTGGTCGGGCTGCCCCGCAGCGGGCGCCGGGCCTTCGCCGCCGCCACCGTGCTCGTGGACGGCGCGAGCGTCGGCGTCGAGGAGCTGATCCACGGCCCGGCCGGGCCCGTCGCCTCGCCCTGCGTCAGCGAGGCCGGCACCGAGCAGCTCCTCGCCGCGGGCAGCACGGCGGGGGCAGACGACGTGGCGCTCGCCCTCTACGTCCCGGGCGCGACGCCCGGGGTGGCGAGCGTCACCGTCCACGTCGGCAGCCAGGCGCTGGCGCCGCCTGCCTTCCAGGGCATCCCGGTGGCGGCCGGCGGCCTCGTCGTGCTCAACGTCGGCCACTACGTGTCGGGGCGCCAGCTGCTCGCCCTCGCGGTCACCTCGACGGGCGGGCGCGTCGTCGCCGGGGCGCTCGAGGTGCACCTCGTGGGGCGCGCGCTCGTGTCGGCCCTCGTACCCGGCGCGCTCGCGCCGAGGACGACGTGGTACTTCCCCGGGGCACCGGCTGCCGGCGCGGCGCGCCAGGCGCTCGACGTCTACAACCCCGGGCCCCGCCCGGCCCGCGTCCTCGTCGCCTCGAAGTGCGCGGCCGGCAGCCCGGCGACGACCGTCACGGTCGGGCCGGGCGCCGTCGTCGAGGTTCCCGCCGCCCCGGGCCCGCTGCGCTGGACGCTCGTCACCTCGACGAACGGCGTCGGGATCGTGGCGCAGCGCGCGGCGACCGTGTCCCGGGCGCTCGTCCCGCCGCCGCGACACGCCGGCCCGTCGCTGACGGCGCTGCCGCCGCTGCGACCGGGCTTCGGGCTCACGACCGGCACGGCGGCGGCCCACGAGCGGTGGCTCGTCCCCGGCGGCGAGTCGGACCGGCACGCGAGCGTCCTGCTCAGCGTGTCGAACCCCAGTCGGCGCGCCCTCACCTTCACCGTGGAGCGCCTCGCGGGGCCGTCCGTGGGAGGCATGCCGGCCCCGGCGGCGCTCGTGGTGCCGGCGCAGGGCACCACCGTCGTCGACCTCGCGCAGCTCGTCGGCGCGCGCGCCCCGGTGCTCCCGCTCGTCGTCACCGCCAGCGGGCCGGTCGTCGTGGGCTCGCTGCTCTACTCCCGCGGCAGCGGCCAGGCCCTCGGCTTCTCGGCGCCCCTCGCCATCCCCGTGGAGTGAGCGCCCCTCCTCACCCGAGCGGGCCGCGCGGCCCCCGCGGCTCCACCGACTCGGCGGGCAGGTGCGCCGTGGTGGGCGCCTCGCTCGCGCCGTCGCCCGCGGCGGCGGGCACCGGCGGGCGCGGCGCCCCGCCGAGCATCCCGCCCGCGACGTGCAGCTCCTCGCCGTCCTCGTGGACCGGCCGGCCGAAGGCCTCGTCGATCAGGCGGGCCACCTCGGCGCCGTCGATGGTCTCCTTGTCGAGCAGCGCCCGGGCCACGGCCTCGAGGCCGGCGCGGTGCTCCTGGAGGATCCGCCGGGCGCGCTCCTCCTGCTCGCGCAGGATCCTCGCCACCTCCTCGTCGACGACCCGGCTCGTGTCCTCCGAGTAGTCCCTCGAGTGCATGAGGTCCTCCCCGAGGAAGACCATCCCCTGGGGGCCCCACGCCATCGGGCCGACGCGATCGGACATGCCCCACTCGCGGACCATCTTGCGGGCGAGCTCGGTGTTGCGCTGGAGGTCGTCGCTCGCCCCGGTCGAGAGGTCCCCGTAGACGATCAGCTCGGCGACCCGGCCGCCCATGCGGACCGCGAGGGAGTCCTCGATGTACTCGCGCGGGTAGATGTGCTTCTCCTCGAGGGGCAGCTGCTGGGTGACGCCGAGCGCGAGACCGGTCGGGATGATGCTCACCTTGAGGAGCGGGTCGGCGAACGGCAGGACGTAGGCGAGCACGGCGTGCCCCGACTCGTGGTAGGCGACGCGCTCCTTCTCGGCGTCGGAGAGCACGAGCGAGTCGCGCTGCTGGCCCATGAGGACGCGGTCGCGCGCCGCGTCGAAGTCGCGCATCTCGATCACCTGGCTGTTGCGCCGCACGGCGTGCAGCGCGGCCTCGTTCACGAGGTTGGCGAGGTCCGCCCCGCTCATCCCGGGGGTGCCGCGCGCGACGACGTCGAGGTCGACGTCGGGCCCGATCCGCTTGTCGCGGCAGTGCACCTCGAGGATCGGCCGGCGCTCGTCGAGGTCGGGGAGGGGCACGACGATCTGGCGGTCGAAGCGGCCCGGCCGCAGCAGCGCGGGATCGAGGATGTCCGGTCGGTTCGTCGCCGCCATCATGACGACGCCCTCGGCGGTGTCGAAGCCGTCCATCTCCGAGAGCATCTGGTTGAGCGTCTGCTCGCGCTCGTCGTGGCCGCCGCCGAGGCCGGCGCCGCGCTTGCGGCCGATCGAGTCGATCTCGTCCACGAAGATGATCGCCGGGGCCTGCTTGCGGGCGGTCTGGAACAGGTCGCGCACCCGGCTCGCGCCGACGCCGACGAACATCTCCATGAAGTCCGAGCCGCTCACGGAGAGGAACGGCACGCCCGCCTCGCCGGCCACGGCTCGCGCGAGGAGCGTCTTGCCGGTCCCGGGCGGGCCGACGAGGAGCACGCCCTTCGGGATGCGCGCGCCGATCTCCCGGAAGCGCCCGGGAGACTTGAGGAAGTCGACGACCTCGCTGATCTCCTGCTTCACCCCGCTGTAGCCGGCGACGTCGGCGAAGGTCGTGCGCGGCCGCTCGGTCGAGTACACCTTGGCCCGCGACCGCCCGATCGACATGATGCCCGACATCTGACCCTGGGCCCGGCGGTTGATCCACGCGATGAAGGCGATGAACAAGACGACCGGGAGCAGGTAGATGAGCAGGTTCGGCAGGAAGCTCGAGCCGGGCGAGGAGAACTTGAGCGACACGCCGTCACGGCGCAGCGTCTGCTGGTCGCTCGCCGGCAGCGGGAGCGGCCCGGTCGTCGTGTAGGCGCGCCCGTCGCTCAGCGTCCCGGTGATGACGCCGCTCGAGTTGTTGTAGTTCGCCGTCGCCACCTGGTGGCTCGCGGCCTTGTCGAGGAAGCTCGTGTACGTGAGCTGCGAGGAGGACGAGTGCGACACGAACGACGAGCCGAACACGACGAGGACGAGCACGACGACGAGGGCGGCGAGCACCCACCGCCAGGTCGACTCGCTACCTTGGGGGAGGCCAGGACCCTGCCGACCGGGGCCGGGCGGTCGCATGTCCTGTGGCTGACGGCTCATCTCCCTATCGTAGGCGCCGCGGCCCGCGCGCAGGTCGGCGTTCCGCTCGCGCGGCTGCGGCGTGACCGAGATTGACCGGGCCGTCCGCGCCGGGGAGGCTCGGGGCGTGCACGAGCGGGACGCCCCTCGTCGGCGCGACGCCTCCGCGCTCGGCGACCGCCTGCTCGGCGCCGCCGTCCTCGGCTTCGTCGCGGGCTTCGTCGCGTCGGCCGTGGCGGTGGGCATCTTCGCCGCGGCGAGCCACCACCCGCGCCACCCGAGCCACTACGGGGTCGACGTCGCGAGCCTGCTCGGGCTGTGGGCGGGCCTGCTCGGCGCCGTCGCGGTGGCGACCCGCCGGCGCGCCGGCGTCGCCCGGCAGGTGAGGCTCGGCTTCGCGCTGCGGCTGCTCCCGGACCTCCCGCTCGGGATCGCGGCCGGGCTCGGGGCGCAGTTCGTGCTCGTGCCCGTCCTCGAGCTCGTCCTCGCGCCCTTCGTCCCCGACCTCTCGCACCGCCTCGGCGAGCCCGCGCACGCCCTCACGGCGGGCGTGCGCGGGCCGGGGCTCGTCGTCCTCGGCCTGCTCGTCTGCCTCGGCAGCCCGATCGTCGAGGAGCTGTTCTTCCGGGGGCTCCTCCTGCGCGGGCTGCTCGCCAGCCTGTCCGGGCGCCTGGGGCGCGCCGCGCCGGCGGTCGCGATCGGCGCGAGCGCGCTCGTCTTCGGCCTCGCGCACTTCGAGGCGCTCCAGCTGCTCGGCCTGGTCGGCTTCGGCGTCGTCCTCGGGGTGCTCGCGTGGCGGACGGGCCGCCTCGGCCCGGGGATCGTCGCGCACGTCGCCTTCAACGCGGCGACCTTCGTCGTCGTGGCCACGGGACACTAGGCCGGCGCCGGGTAGGCTCGCCGTCGTGACGCCGAGCACGCCGCTCGCCCGGATCTTCAAGGCCTACGACGTGCGCGGGGTCGTCCCCGACGAGCTGGACGAGCGCGCCGCCTTCGCGATCGGCGCCGGCTTCGCGCGCTTCGCGGCCCGGTCCGAGGGCGCGCGCCGGCTGCTCGTGGGCCGGGACATGCGGGTCTCGGGCCCCGCGCTCGCCGCCGCGTTCATCGAGGGCGCGCGCGGCGCCGGCAGCGACGTCGTCGACCTCGGCCTCGCCTCGACCGACCTCGTCTACTTCGCGTCCGGGCACCTGGACGCGCCGGCGGCGATGCTCACGGCCTCCCACAACCCGTCGGCCTACAACGGGATGAAGTTCTGCCTCGCCGGCGCCCGGCCGGTGGGCGAGGAGAGCGGCCTCGCCGAGATCCGGCGCCTCGCCGAGGAGGTGCTCGCCGAGCCGGGAACGGCCCGCGTCGGCGCCGCCGGCTCGCTCGTGGCGTGCGACCTGCTCGACGAGTTCGCCGCGCACGTCCGCAGCTTCGTCGACGCCTCGAGGCTCGCGCCGCTGTCCATCGTCGCCGACACCGCGAACGGCATGGGTGGCCTCGTCGCGCCCCGTGTCTTCTCCGGCCTGCCCTTCCGCCTCGAGGTCCTCTACGGCGAGCTCGACGGCACCTTCCCGCACCACCCGGCCGACCCGATCCAGCCCGAGAACCTGCGCGACCTCACGGCCCGCCTCGAGGAGGTGGGGGCGGACGTCGGACTCGCCTTCGACGGGGACGCCGATCGCGTCTTCCTCGTCGACGACCTCGGCCGGGCGCTCTCGGGATCGACGACGACGGCGATCGTGGCCGAGGCCATGCTCGAGAAGCACCCGGGCGCCACGATCCTCTACAACTGCATCTGCTCGAAGGCCGTCCCCGAGGTCATCGCCGAGCACGGCGGGATCGGCGTGCGCACCCGAGTCGGACACTCGTTCATCAAGGCCGTGATGGCCGAGACGGGCGCCGTCTTCGGCGGGGAGCACTCGGGGCACTACTACTTCCGGGACAACTACCGAGCCGACTCGGGCATCATCGCCGCGCTCGTCGTCCTCGAGGTGCTCTCGCGCGCCGGCGTGCCGCTGTCGGAGCTGCGCCGGCCCTTCGAGCGCTACGCCGCTTCCGGCGAGATCAACCGACGCGTCCCGGACCCGGGACGCGTGATCGAGGCCCTCGCCGCGCGCTTCGGCGCGCTCGGCGCCTCGATCGACCGCCTGGACGGCCTCACCGCCGACTTCGGCGGCTGGTGGTTCAACCTCCGGGCGTCGAACACCGAGCCGCTGCTCCGCCTGAACGTCGAGGCAGCCGACGAGGCGGCCGTCGCCGCGCACGTGGAGGAGGTGCTCGGCGCGATCGACGAGCTCGGCGTGCCGGCGCACGGGAGGGAGGGAGGCTGAGTGGGGCTCGACCCGTTGCTGCTCGAGATCCTCGTCGATCCCGAGGACAAGGCGCCGCTGTGGTACTTCGAGGACGAGGCGTCGCTGTACAACCCGCGCCTCAGGCGCCGCTACCCGATCCGCGACGGGATCCCGGTCCTCCTCGTCGGCGAGGCGGAGACCGTCGACGACGCCGAGCACGCGCGGCTCAGCGCGAAGTCCGAGGCCGCGCGGACGACCGGCGGCCCCGAGGCCTCGGAGGACGCCGCTGCACCCTGACGCGCCCGACAGCCAGAACCTGCTCGCCGCCACCCTCGAGCTGCCCGAGCAGCTCGGCCGGGCGGCGACGGCCGCCGCCGGGCTGGCGGACGGGCTGCCGGCGCGGCCCTCCGCGCTCGTCGTCGTCGCCGCCGGTCCCGACGCCATCGGCGGCGCCTGCCTCGCCGGCGCGGCCGGCGACGAGCTCGGCGTGCCGCTCGTCGTCGTGCCGCCGGTGCGCCTGCCCGGCTTCGTCGGCGAGTCGACGCTCGTGTGCGTCGAGTCGAGCGACCCGAGCGACCCGGCCTGCGCCGACGCCCTCGCCGAGGCGAAGGCGCGCGGCGCCTCCGCCATCCTCGTCGCCGGCGAGGGACGCCTCGCCGAGGTGGCGCTCGAGCTCGGCGTCGAGCGCCTCGGCGTGCCGCGCTCGGCACGGGACGCGCGGGCCGCGCTCGGCCACCTCGTCGCCCCCCTCTTCGTGCTCGCCCACGAGCTCGGCGTCCTGCCCGGCGGTCGTGAGGCGATCGAGGCGGCTATGGCCGCGACGCGCCGCCGGCGCGCCGCCCTGCTCGGCGGGGACAGCCCGGCGCTGCGCCTCGCGCGCGCCGTCGACGGCTCGTTCCCGCTCGTGCTCGGCGCCGCCGGCCCGGGCGCCGTGGCGGCGCGTCGCCTCGCGACGGCGGTGCGCCTCGGCCCGAAGGTCCTCGCGCTCGCGGCCTGCTCGCCGGACCTCGAGCGCGACTGGGTGAGCGCCTTCGGCCAGGCCGGCGACGTCACGCGCCAGCTCCTCGTCGCCGTGGAGCTCCTCACCTCCTTCGATCCGCCGCGCGACGTGCGCCTCGCCGAGCTGCTCGACGAGGTGGTCGCGGCGCGCGAGCGCGTCGAGGCGCAGGGCGACGGCCGCCTCGCGCAGCTCCTCGACCTCGTCCTCGTCGGCGACGTCGCGGCGCTCGAGCTCGCGGCGGCGGCCGGGGTCGACCCGGGGCCGGCCCCCGCGGTGGGCGAGGTGGCGCCACCGCGCCCGGCCTAGGCTGGCAGCGGCGGTGCCCGAGCGGGACTGTGGTTGCAAGTCGATGCCAGCCGCAGGCGAAACGACCCACGTAAGGCGACCCGTGGTCGCCGAGCATGGTGCGGCTTAGAGGTAAGCCCCGCCCGGCGTGGCGCCGGACGGCGCCCGGCGGAGAAGGGGTGAAGCGTGCCTAGCGAGGCGGCGCCGAGCCGGCACGCGCCGGCTGCCGCCGCCCGGCGCGCGAGCCCCTCGGCGGGCGAGTGTGGGGTCAAAGACCAGGTCAGCCGCTCGGGCATCGCCCCCGTCGCGGGGGCGATCCTCGGCCCGACCGCGACGGGCAAGACGGCCCTCGCCGTCGCGCTCGCCCGGCTCCTCGATCTCGACCTCGTGTCGGTCGACGCGATGGCCGTCTACCGGGGGCTCGACGTCGGGACGGCGAAGCCCTCGCCCGCCGAGCGCGCCGGCGTCACCTGGCACCTCCTCGACCTCGTCGACGCGAGCGAGCCCTACTCGGTCGCGCAGTTCCAGGCCGAGGCGCGCCGCGTCCTCGACGGCCTCGCCGCGCGCCGCCGGCGCGCGCTGCTCGTCGGCGGGACGGGCCTGTACCTCCGGGCCGTTCTCGACGGCCTCGAGCTGCCCGGGCGCTACCCGGCCGTGGCGGCCGCCCTCGAGGCAGAGGCGGCGGCCGTCGGCGTCGCGCCCCTCTACGAGCGCCTGCGCGTGCTCGACCCGACCGCGGCGAGTCGGATCGAGCCAGGCAATCGTCGCCGCATCGTGCGCGCCCTCGAGGTCAGCATCGGCTCGGGCCGTCCGTTCAGCTCGTACGGCCCCGGCCTCACCGCCTACCCGCCGGCGACCGTTCCGCTCGTCGGACTGCGCCTCGGGCGCGCCGCGCTCGCCCGTCGGATCGCGCAGCGCCTCGAGCGCCAGCTCGCAGCCGGTTTCGTGGCGGAGGTCGAGGCCCTCGCCCGCCGCCCCGAGGGGATCTCGCTGACGGCGCGCCAGGCGCTCGGCTACCGGGAGCTGCTCCGGCACCTCGAGGAGGGGCTGCCGCTCGATCAGGCGCGCGCGGAGATCCTCCGGCGCACGCGCCGGCTCGCCCGCCGCCAGGAGGCCTGGTTCCGCCGCGACCCGCGGGTCGTCTGGCTCGACGCCGATCGCCCCGACCTCCTCGATGCCGCGGCCGCGCTCGTCGACCCGACCGGAAGCGGCCGGTTGCGTGGGACAATGGTGTCGTGACCCGGGGCTGGTGCATCGGCTCGGAGCGCCGAGGGGCGGCGCGATGAGGACGCTCGCGCTCGAGAAGTACGAGGCGCTCGGCAACGACTTCCTCGTCGTCGTGGACCTCGCGCGCGCCTTCGCGTCCGACGGGCGCCTCGCGGCGGCGCTGTGCGACCGCCACGCGGGCGTCGGCGCGGACGGCCTCATCTGGCTGCGCCCGGGCGCGTCGCCCGGGGCGGTGCGCATGGAGCTGCGCAACGCCGACGGGAGCCGGGCCGAGACGAGCGGGAACGGCCTGCGTTGCGCCGCGCTCGCCGCGGCGCGCGCCGGCCTCGTCGACGGCGCGGCGTTCTCCATCGATACGGACGCGGGTGCGCACGCGGTGCGCCTCGAGTCGGCAGCCGGCGCCGCCGGGGTCGTCGCCGTGGACATGGGGCCGCTCGAGGTGGCCGAGGAGGCGTGCCCGCCGCTTCGCGGGCACCGGTCCTTCCGGGTCGACGCCGGCAACCCCCATCTCGTCATCCTCGGCCCCATCCCGGACGAGGGCACCGTCGCCGCGCTCGGCGCCCGTCTCGAGGCGGCGACGCCCGGCGGCGTGAACGTCGAGTTCGTCGTGCCGCACGGGCGCGGCGAGCTGGAGCTCGTCGTCTGGGAGCGGGGCGCGGGCCTCACGAGGGCCTGCGGCAGCGGGAGCTGCGCGGCCGCTGGCGCGGCCCGACTCGCGGGCGTGACCGGCGACCGCGTCGTCGTGCACAACCCCGGGGGGCCGCTCACGGTCGAGCTGTCCGGGACGGACCCGGCGCGCCCGCGGGCGCGCCTGGTCGGCCCCGCCCGGCACGTCGCCGGCGTCACGGTCGACCTCGAGGAGCTCGGCGCGAGGGAGCCGGCTGGCGCGTGAGCCTCATCGAGCGGAGCTTTCGCGAGCGCATCGTCCTCGTCGGCGTGGTGACCTGGCCGCGCACCCTCGCCGAGGTCGAGGCGAGCCTCGACGAGCTGCGCCTCCTCGTCGACACCGCGGGGGCGGACGAGGTCGCCCGGGTCGTCCAGGCACGCGAGACGCCGGACCCGGCGACCTACATCGGTCGAGGCAAGGCGGCGGAGCTCCACCGGCTCTGCGAGGAGGTCGACGCCGACACGGTCGTCTTCGACGAGGAGCTCACGCCCGCCCAGCAGCGCAACCTCGAGCACCTCCTCGGGCGCAGCGCCATCGACCGGACGGCGGTGATCATGGACATCTTCGCCCAGAACGCCCGCACGCAGGAGGGTCGGGCCCAGGTCGAGCTGGCACTCCTGCGCTACCGGCTGCCGCGCCTTCGAGGGCGGGGCGGGGGGCTGTCGCAGCAGGCCGGGGGCATCGGCACGCGCGGCCCCGGCGAGACGCAGCTCGAGGTGGACCGCCGCCGGATCGCGCGCCGGATCCAGCACCTCGAGGCGGAGCTGCGCACGCTCGAGGCGACGCGGCGAACCCAGCGCCGTGCCCGCCGCCGCGCCGCGCTGCGCTCGCTGTCCCTCGTCGGCTACACGAACGCCGGCAAGTCGACCCTCCTCAACGCGCTGACCGACGCCGGCGTGCTCGTCGAGAACCGCCTCTTCGCCACGCTCGACCCCCGGACGCGCCGCCTCGAGCTGCCCGGCGGGGAGGCGGTGCTGTGCTCCGACACCGTCGGCTTCGTGCGCAAGCTGCCCCACCAGCTCGTGCAGGCCTTCCACTCCACCCTCGAGGTCGTCACCGACGCGGACCTCCTCGTCCACGTCGTCGACGCCTCCGCCCCCGACCCCGACGCGCAGGTCGCGGCCGTGCGCGCCGTGCTCGCCGAGATCGGTGCCGCCTCGATCCCCGAGCTCCTCGTCTACAACAAGGCGGACCTCGACCCCGCCGCGGCGCGCCGCCTCGTGCGCGCGCACCCCGGCTCCGTCGCCTGCTCGGCGCGCAGCGGTGCCGGCCTGCCGGCGCTCCTCGAAGCGGTGGCTGCGGCCCTTCGCGCCGCGGACCGCACCGTCGACCTCGCCGTCCCCTACGAGCGGGGGGACGTTCTCGCCGCGCTCCATCGCGCCGGGGAGGTCCTCGAGCAGCGCGACGCGGGCGGGTCGCTGCACGTGCGCGCCCGCCTCGACGAGGCGTCGCGCCGACGCTTCGCCGCCTTCTCTGCGCCCGCGGCGTCGCTCGGCGTCGACGGCGCGCGCTCGGGCGAGTGAGCGCGGCGGCGTGGTCCGGCGCGCGGCCCCAGGGCGGCGGCCGGTGGCCGGGCGGACGGCGCGGGCAGGGCGCCGGGGCCCGGCGGGGAGCCGCGCGCCGATGAGCGCGCCCGCGCCCTTCGAGGTGCCGGTCTACCCCTTCGACCGCCTCGCCCCGCTCGCGGCCCTCGCGCAGGCGCTGCCGGGCGGCCTCGTGGACCTCTCCGTCGGCACGCCGTGCGACCCGCCCCCGGCCGCCGTCGTCGACGCCCTCGCGGATCCCGTCTCGGCCCGCGGCTACCCCGCCGGCGTCGGGTCGCCGCGCGTGCTCGACGCGGCCCGCGGGTGGCTCGAGCGGCGCTTCGGCGTCTCGCTCGAGCGCGGCCAGCTCGCGGCGTGCGTCGGGACGAAGGAGCTCGTCGCCGGGGTGCCGCACTGGCTGCGGCTGCGCGCGCCCGAGCGCGACACCGTGCTCTACCCGGCCGTCTCCTACCCGACGTACGCGATGGGGGCCGAGCTCGCGCGCTGCCGGGCGGTCCCGGTCCCGGCGCGCGAGGACGGCACGATGGACCTCGACTCGATCGCGGCGCGCGACGCCGAGCGGGCGCTGTGCCTGTGGCTGAACAGCCCGTCGAACCCGACCGGCGCCCTCGACGACCTCGCCGCCGCGGCGAGCTGGGGCCGGGCGCGCGGGGTGCCGGTGCTGTCCGACGAGTGCTACGCCGAGTTCACCTGGGACGGCCCGCCGCGCACCATCTTGGCGACCGGGCTCGAGGGCGTCCTCGCCATCCACTCGATCTCGAAGCGCTCGAACGCGGCCGGCCTGCGCTTCGGCTTCTACGCCGGGGACCCCGACCTCGTCGGCTTCCTCTCCGAGCTCCGCCGCCACGCCGGCTTCATGGTGCCCGGCCCCGTGCAGGCCGCCGCGGCCGTGGCGCTCGACGACGACGCGCACGTCGAGCTCCAGCGCGAGCGCTACCGCCGCCGCCTCGAGCGCGTCGTGGCGATCCTCGCCGCGCTCGGGGTGCCGGCTCGCCTGCCGGCGGGCGGCTTCTACCTGTGGGTCGCGGCGCCCGAGGCGGCGGGAGGCAGCGAGGACCCGGCGTGGTCCTTCGCGCGCCGCCTCGCCGAGCGCGCCGGCGCGCTCGTCAGCCCCGGCGAGTTCTACGGCAGGAGCGCCGCGCGCTACGTCCGACTCGCGGTCGTCCAGCCCGACGAGCGCATCGAGCTCGTCGCCCGCCGCCTCGGCGTCGACTGACGGCGAGGCGCTAGCGTGCGCCCCTCGGGGAGGAGGCAGATGCAGGACCTGGCATCGGCGATCGGGGAGCTGTGGGAGCGACGCGAGACGCTGCAGGAGGAGGACCCGGCGGCGCTCGCCACCGTGAGCGAGGCGATCGAGCTCTTGGACACCGGGGCGGCCCGTGTCGCCGAGGTGGACGCGGCGAGCGGCACGGTCGTCGTCCACGAGTGGCTGAAGCAGGCGATCCTGCTCTTCTTCCGCTTGCGTCGCGTCCAGACGGTGCCGCTCGGCCCGTTCGAGTTCGCCGACAAGCTGCCGCTCAAAACCGGCTACGAGGCCGCCGGGGTGCGGGTCGTCCCCGGGGCCTCGGCGCGCTGGGGTGCCTTCATCGACCGCGGCGCCATCCTCATGCCGAGCTACGTGAACATCGGGGCGCGCGTCGGGGCGGGGAGCATGGTCGACACGTGGGCGACGGTCGGCTCGTGCGCGCAGATCGGCGAGCGGGTGCACCTCGCGGGCGGCGTCGGCATCGGCGGTGTCCTCGAGCCGCCGAACGCCGTGCCGGTCGTCGTCGAGGACGACGCGCTCGTGGGGAGCCGCTGCATGGTGACCGACGGGGCGCGCATCGGTCGCGGGGCGGTCCTCGGCGCGGGCGCGATCCTCAACCCCTCGATCCCGGTGATCGACGCCGAGACCGGCGAGGAGCTCTCCCGAGGGGTGGTGCCGCCCTGGTCGGTCGCGGTCGGCGCCTCGCGGCGGCGCACCTACGGTGGGGGCGAGTTCTTCCTCCCGTGCGTGCTCGTCGTCAAGCGGCTCGAGGAGGGCGAGCGCCACGACAAGGCGCAGCTCAACGAGCTGCTGCGCACCCACGGCGCCTCCGCGTAGGCGCACGGCGAGCTCGTGGACCTGCTCGCGCTCACCGCCGAGCTCGTCGCGATCCCCTCGGCGAGCGGGCACGAGCGCGCCCTCGCGGACCACCTCGAGGGGCTCCTGCGCGCCCGCGAGGCGCTCGAGGTCGTCCGCATCGGCGACAACCTCGTCGCCCGCTCGCCCGACGCACTCGGCCTCCGCCTCCTGCTCGCCGGGCACCTCGACACCGTCCCGCCCGCTGGCGGCGGACCCGTGCTCGACGGCGACGTCCTCTACGGGTGCGGCAGCGCGGACATGAAGTCGGGCCTCGCCGTCATGGTCGCGCTCGCCGCGCTCGAGGGCGCGTCCTGCGACCGCACCTTCGTCTTCTACGCCCGCGAGGAGGTCGCTCGAGCGGACTCGGGGCTCCTCGAGATCGAGGCGGCCCGCCCCGACCTCCTGCAGGCCGACGCCGCGGTGCTGCTCGAACCCACCGCCGGTCGGGTCGAGGCGGGGTGCCAGGGCGTGCTGCGTCTCGGGGTGACCCTGGCGGGCCGCCGGGCGCACAGCGCCCGCCCCTGGACCGGCGTGAACGCCATCCACCGCGTCGCGCCGCTCCTCGAGCGCGTCGCGGCGTTCGAGGAGCGGCGGCCCGTCCTCGATGGCTGCGAGTACCACGAGACGCTCCAGGCGGTGTCGATCGAGGGGGGCGTGGCGGGGAACGTCGTGCCGGACGCCTGCCGCGTCGTCCTCAGCCACCGCTTCGCCCCGGACCGCTCGGGCGGCGAGGCCGAGGCGGCGCTCGCCGACCTCCTCGCCCCCGCGCTCGAGCCGGCCTTCGGCGACCGGGTCGAGCGCCTCGAGCTCGCGCCGGCCGCCCCGCCGCACCTCGACCACCCGGCGCTCGCCGCCCTCGTCGCGGCGAGCGGCACGGCCCCGGCGGCGAAGCTCGGCTGGACCGACGTCGCCTTCTTCGCCGAGCGCGGCGTCCCGGCGGCGAACTTCGGCCCCGGCGACCCGCTGCTCGCGCACCGCGAGGACGAGCGCGTCGGGCGCGCCGAGCTCGAGGCGGTCTACGAGGCGCTGGCGGGCCTCCTCGGGCGCGGCACGGCGAGCCCGTGCTAGCTACAGCCGACGCAGGACCGCGACGACCTTCCCGTAGATGGTGACCTCGTCCGGCGCGAGCACGAGCTCGTCGTAGGCGGGGTTGGCCGGCCGGAGGACGACGCTGGCCCCCCGCCGGGCGAGGCGCTTCACGGTCGCCTCCCCGTCGGGGATCCCGGCGACGACCAGCTCGCCTGGCTCGGCGCTCGGCTGGCGCCGGACGACGACGAGGTCGCCGTCGAGGATCCCCTCGCCGACCATGGAGTCGCCCCGGACGCGCAGCATGAACAGCTCGCCCGAGCCGGTCAGGTCGGCCGGGAGCGGGACCACGTCCTCGACGTCCTCCTCGGCGAGGACCCCGGTGCCGGCCGCGACGCGCCCGACGAGCGGGACGTGGGTGACGGGCCGCAGGCGCCGCGGCGTTCCGGCGATCGGCTCGCGCGAGACGGTGATCGCGCGCGGCTTGGTCGGGTCTCGTCGCAGGTAGCCCTCGCGCTGGAGGACCTGGAGGTGGGCGTGCACCGTCGAGGAGGAGGTGAGCCCGACCGCCTCCCCGATCTCGCGCACCGAGGGGGGGTAGCCGCGCTCCTCGAGCTGCGCGGCGATGAACTCGAGGATCGCCCGCCGCTTGCCGCTCAGTACTGCCACGTCGCCCCCCTCCGCTGCCGATACCGCCGGCGCCACCGTAGCGGCTGTCACAGCGCCAGGCAAACATCTGTTCGTGAAACGTGTGTTCGAAGGAGTGTTGACGTCGAACAGGTGTTCGTGACAGGATCGCCGCGAACGCCGAACAGGTGTTCGATGAGCGCCGGACGGGCCGTGGGCAGTCGCGGCGCGGTCGGCGGAGGAGGTCGAGCGATGGCCGCGCTCGTCGTCGGTGGCACGCACCGGCTCGGCGCCGCGGGCAGGGGCGCCCACCTGCGCCTGCTCGAGGGAGGGGCGGGCGCGAGGCGCCCGGCGCGCGACCCCCGGCAGGGCGCGTGGCGGGCACGGGCCCGCAGCGCCGTCGCCGGTCTCGCGACGCTCGGCGCGCTCGTCGGCCTGTGGTTCGGCGCCGGCGCGCTGCGCTCCCTCGGCGCACGACCGGCGGCGAGCCAGGTGGGCGGCGGGAGCTGCCGCTACGTCGTGCGCGAGGGCGACACGCTCTGGTCGATCGCCACGCGCGCCGAGCCGGGGGGCGATCCGCGCCCCCTCGTCGATCGGCTCGCCGCGCAGGTGCACGGCGCGGTCCTCCTCGCCGGGAGCGAGCTGGCCGTCCCCTGCGGCGCGCCGCGACGGCGTCCGGTCGCCACCGGCTAGCGTCACCTCGTGCGCTGCCCGCGCTGCGCAGCTTCCGATGACCGCGTCGTCGACTCGCGCGAGGTGGACCTCGGGGCGGCGGTGCGGCGCCGGCGCGAGTGCCGCTCCTGCGGCTACCGCTTCACGACCTTCGAGCGCATCGCCGGCAGCGCCCTCGTCGTCACGAAGCGCTCGGGCCAGCGCGAGCCCTTCCTCCGGGCGAAGGTGGCGTCGGGGGTGCGCGCCGCGTGCAAGAACCGGCCGGTGGGCGAGGACGTCGTCGACGCGTTGGCCGCCGACGTGGAGGCCGCGCTCGCCCAGGTCGGCCCCGAGGTGACGAGCCAGCAGATCGGGATCGCGGTGCTCGACCGCCTGCGCGCCGTCGACCACGTCGCCTACCTGCGCTTCGCCAGCGTGTACAAGGGCTTCGAGGAGGCCGGGGACTTCGCGCGCGAGGCCGGCCTGCTCACGAAGACGACCGCGCCCAAGCACCACTTGAATCCGCCGGACGACCCGCGCCGTGGCTGAGCTCGTCGCGGGGGCGCCGTCGCGCGCCCTCGCCGTCTACGCGCACCCCGACGACGCCGACGTCTCGTGCGGGGCCACGCTCGCGGCCTGGGCCGAGCAAGGCTGCGAGGTCCACGTCGTCGTGTGCACCCTCGGGGAGAAGGGATCGCCCGACCCCGCGGCGGACGCCGGCGAGCTCGCCCGGCGGCGCCGGGCGGAGGTCGCCGCCGCGAGCGCCCTCCTCGGCGTCGCCGAGGTCCACCCCCTCGGCCACCGGGACGGGGAGATCGACAACGACCTGGCGCTGCGCTTCGAGCTCGTCTCCCTCATCCGGCGCCTCCGACCCGACGCGCTCGTGTGCCCGGACCCCACGGCCGTCTTCTTCGGCGAGCACTACTACAGCCACCGCGACCACCGCGTCGTCGGCTTCGCGGCGCTCGACGCCGCGGCGCCGGCGGCGGCTGCGCCGCTGTACTTCCCCGAGGCGGGGCCGCCGCACCCCGTCGAGGTCGCCTACCTCTCGGGGTCGCTCGAGCCGAACGCCTACGTCGACGTCTCGTCGACCATCCGGCGCAAGGTGGAGGCCGTCCTTCGCCACGAGAGCCAGCTCGAGGGCTCGGGGCGCCTCCTCGCCGAGGCGATCGAGGAGCGGGCGAGCGCGGCGGGGCGGGTCGCCGGCGTCGCCTTCGCCGAGGCGTTCCGCCGCCTCTACCTCGGCCGGTGACGGTGCCCGACGAGGGGGGCGGCGGGGCGACCGACGTCCTCCACGTCGACATGGACTGCTTCTTCGCGCAGATCGAGGTGCTCGCCGACCCCTCGCTTCGCGCCCGGCCGGTCGTCGTCGGGGGCACCGGCGGGCGCGGCGTCGTCGCCTCGGCCTCCTACGAGGCGAGGGCCTTCGGCATCGCCTCGGCGATGCCCATGGCCGAGGCGCGTCGCCGCTGCCCGTCAGCTGCCTTCCTGCCCGTGCGCCACGAGGCGTACGCAGCGGTGCACCGGCGGCTCGTGGCGCTGTGCGCCTCGGTCACCCCGCTCGTCGAGCCGGTGGCGCTCGACGAGGCCTACCTCGACGTGTCGGGCGCGCACCGGCTGCTCGGGCCGAGCCCGGCGATCGCCATCGAGCTGCGGCGCGCGATCGCGGCCGAGCTCGGCCTGGTGTGCTCGGTTGGCGTCGGGCGGACGAAGCTCGTCGCCAAGCTGGCGTCGCGCGCGGCCAAGCCGAGCGTCGACGCGGGCACGTTGCGGTCGGGGCCCGGGGTGCGGGTCGTGTCGCCGGCGCGCGAGCTCGACTTCCTCTGGCCGCACCCCGTCAGCGCCCTGCCCGGGGTCGGGCCCCGCGCGGCCGGGCGGCTGCGGCAGGTGGGCGTCGAGACGGTCGGGGAGCTCGCCGCGCTCGAAGCCGAGCAGGTGCGCCGGCTGCTCGGGCGGGCGAGGGGCGACGTGCTCCACGCGCTCGCGTGGGGGCACGACCCGCGCCCGGTCCGGCCCGAGCGCCCAGTGCGCTCGATCGGCCGGGAGGAGACGTTCCCACGCGACGACGCGTGCCGCGACTCGCTCGCGCGCAAGGTTCGCGAGCTCGCCGCCGCCGTCGCCGAGCGCTGCCGGCAGGAGCACGTGCTCGCCAGGACCGTGACGCTGAAGGTGCGCTTCGGCGACCTCGCGACGACCACCCGGTCGGTGACCTCCCGGCGCGGGTTCACGACGGCGGCCGAGATCGCCGCGGCCGCCGGCCAGCTGCTCGGGAGCGTCGACGTCGAGCGCACCGTGCGGCTCCTCGGCGTGAGCGCCTCGGGGCTGTGCCCGCTCGAGCTCGCGCCCGGGCACCAGCTCGACCTCTTCGGCGCCGCGGGGGCCACGAGCGACGGGCGCCGGGGCGAGCTCGAGGCGGCGACCGCCTCGATCCGCCGCCGCTACGGCGAGGGCGCGATCGGGCCCGCTGCCGAGGTCGCGCGAGGCGCTCGGCGGGCTCGCTCGGGCGCGCCGAGGGCGGCGCGCGCCGTTGTTGGCGCGACGGGCGCGCGCGACAATGTGCCGGGATCTGCGGGCTGAGGGCTGGGCGATGGCCAGCCGAGGAGGGGAGCGGGTGCCGCTTTCCGAGGAAGAGCAGCGCATCCTGCAGGAGATGGAGCAGAAGCTCTACGCGGACGACCGCGCGTTCGTCACGCGGGTGCGCGCCGAGGCGAGCCGCTCGCTCGCCAGCCGACCGCTGCGCTGGTCGGTCCTCGCCTTCGTCGCGGGGCTCGCCGTGCTGCTCGCTTCCTTCCGCTCCTCCCTGCTGCTCGGCACCCTCGGCTTCCTCGTCATGGTGGTCGCCGCGCTGGCCTTCGAGCGCAGCGCCCGCCAGGCGTTCGGCCCTGCCGACGGGTCCGGCCGCGGGCGCCGTACCCGCTCGGGCGACCTGCTCGCCTCGCTCGCCAGCCGCCTGCGCGGGCGCCGAGGACGCTGAGCAGGTTCATGGACGGCGGGGGGCGCGCGCGGCGCCTCCGCCTCCTCCCCGCCGTCCTCGCCGTCGTCGCCCGACCGGACCTGTGGCCGACGGCGCTGCGGCTCGTGGCTTCGCTCGCTCCCGACGGCTGGTGGCGGCGGGCGCCGTTCCTGCCCGTGCCGGACCGGCGCTGGCTCGCCTTCCGCCTCACCACCGCGTACGGCGCGCCGGACGCGACGCCGCGCCCCGCGGACGTCGTCGAGCACCTGGCCTGGCTCCGGGAGGAGCGGCGCCTCCTCGCCGCCTACCGCCGGTGGCGCCGCTGGTCGCGCTAGCCTCCCCGAGCATGCGAGGCGACGCGGCGCCGTTCGACCATGCGTGACGCGTTCGGGCGCTCGCTCGTCCTGAACGCGACCTTCGAGCCGCTCTGCGTCGTCTCCTCGCGCCGGGCGCTCGTCCTCGTCCTCGACCGCAAGGCGGAGATGGTGCACGCGACCGGCGTCGTCTTCCGTTCGGCGCGAGCGGCCTACCCCGAGCCTTCGGTCGTGCGCCTCGGCCGCTACGTGCGGGTGCCGCGCCAGACCAGGCTGGCGATCACCCGCCGGGCCGTGTTCGCGCGCGACGGCCATCGCTGCCAGTACTGCGGCGCGCAGGCGGAGAACATCGACCACGTCGTGCCGCGCAGCCGTGGCGGCGCGCACAGCTGGGACAACGTCGTCGCCGCCTGCCGGCGCTGCAACGCGGCGAAGGAGGACCGCCTCCTCGAGGAGGCCGGCCTGACCCTGCGGCGCCCGCCGCGCCAGCCGCGCTCGCGCGTGTGGCTGCTCGCCGCGAGCGGCGACATCCACGAGGACTGGGGGCCGTACGTGGCGCCGGTCCTCGAGCACGCGGTGGGCCTCTGACGCTGCGCCGCGCGCCAGCGCCCCGCCGGGTCGGCACCTGGCAGCTCCTCGAGCGCGTCGGCGAGCCCGCGGCGCTGCTCGAGCGGCCGGAGCCCTGCGGCGCGCGCCTCGCCGTGCTCGCCCGGCCGAGCGCTCCCGGCCTCGTGCTCGGGTCGAGCCAGCGGGAGGCGGACGCCGACCGGCAGGCGTGCGCGTCGGCTGGGTGCTCGCTGGTGCGCCGCCGGAGCGGCGGCGGCGCCGTCCTCGTGGCACCCGGGCGCCAGGTCTGGCTCGACGTGTACGTGCCGCGCGGCGACCCGCTCGACGAACGCGACGTCGTGCGAGCGGCGTTCTGGCTCGGCGAGCTGTGGCGCGAGGCGCTGCGCCCCCTCGTCGGCGCCGGTTCCCTCGCCGTGCACCGCGGGGGGCTCGCGCCCGGCTCCTTCGGCCGGCTCGCCTGCTTCGCCGGCCTCGGGCCCGGCGAGGTCACCCTCGCAGGCCGCAAGGTGGTCGGGATCTCCCAGCGGCGGGACCGAGCAGGGACGTGGCTGTCGTCGCTCGCGCCGATCGCCTTCCGACCGGAGGAGACGGCGTCGCTGCTCGCCCTCGACGCGACCGAGCGCGCCCGGCTGCGCGCCGAGCTCGCGGCGAGGGTGCACGTCCTCGCCCTCGAGGCGGGCGTCCTCGAGCTCGCCCTCCTCGAAGCCCTCGCAGCGCTGGCGTAGGCCGGCGGAGGACGAGCCGGGCCCGCGCTCGGGCGCCTCGAGGGCGCCGACGCGGGAGCCGCGGCGAGGGACCTTCGGTCCTTTCTCCACGGACCGGGAAGGCGGCGAGGCCGGGCGTCGTTGCTCATCGTCAGATACCGGGTGGGGTATCACCCGGAGGAGGTGGTCCGATGCGACTGATCCAGTTCCTGGAAGGCGCGACCGGCCGGCTCGCGCGCGTCGTCGCGGGCGCCGTGCTCGTCGGTCTCGGCGCGTGGCTCGGCACGACCGACGGCGGTGGCTGGTGGGCACTGCTCGCGGTGGGCCTCGTCCCCCTGGCGGCCGGGCTCGCGAACGTGTGCCTCCTCGCGCCGCTCTTCGGCGCGCCGGTGCGGCACGCTCCGCGCTCGGTCTGAGCGCGCCGGCGCCGGGCGCGCGCACCGGCCGTGGGTCCTGGGGAGGGGCGGCGTCGACCCTGCCGCCGTGGCCGGGGGCGGGCGGCCCGGCCCGCCGCTCGCCGTCCCCGAGCGCTCCGGGCGCCCGTCCGGCTCGCCGAGGCGGTCCGCCAGCGAGCGCGCCGGCGCGAGCCGGGTCGCCGGCGCGCGCGGGCGGCGCACGGTGGAGGGTAGGTAGTCGTGGACCTGCTCGTCTCGCTCGACCTGTGGAGCCCCCGTCACGGGCTCTCGCTCGGCGTCGTGGTCGTCACCGCCATCGTCCTCGGCGTCGTCCATGGCGTCACCCCGGACGAGCACACGTGGCCGATCACCTTCTCCTACGCCCTCGGTTCGTTCTCCGCCCGCCGGGGCATGCGCGCCGCCCTCAGCTTCTCCGTGTCGTTCACCTTCCAGCGTGCGCTGCTCTCCGAGCTCGCCTACCTCGGGCTCATCCACGTCGCCAACGACCCCACCTACAACGCCCTCATCTACGTGGTCGTCGGCGCCGTGATGGCCGCTGCCGCCTTCTACGTGCTGCGGCTGCGCTGCGCGCTGCACCTGCACCTGTGGCCGCCGAGGATCGGCAGCTGCCACCGTCCGAGCCACGCGGCGACCGCCGAGTGGTCCGGGCGGACGCCGACGCCGGCGATGGCAGCGGTGCACGGGTTCATCGCGGGCTGGGGCCTCGGGGCCTTCGCCCTCGTCATGGCGAGCGTCCTGGCGCCGGCCATGCCGTCGGCCGCACTGGGGTGGGTCCCCGGCGCTGCCTTCGGGCTCGGCACCACCGCGGTCCTGGCCGGCGCGGGCGCCGTCATCGGCTCGCTCGTCCGTCACCAGCGTCTGCCCGCCGAGCTCGCCGAGCGCGTCGCGCAGGAGGGGGCGGGCTGGACGCTGCTCGTCGGCGGGGCCCTCTTCGCGGGGGCCGGCGGGGCTGGGCTCGCCGACCCCGCCGTCATGACGTCGGGGATCGCGACGGGGCTCCACGTGCACAACCTCGACGAGCTCGGCGTCGGGACGCTCCTCGTCGTCCTCGTCGTCCTCGTCGCCGCCGTGACGATCGCCCGGACCGTCCACCGGTTCCGCCGTCTCGGGTCGGCCGGAGGCGGCCGGTCGGCTGTCGAGGGGCGCGCCTGAGCGTGGCGTCGCGCGGCGGGGTCCGGACGGGTCCTAGGAGGCTCGCGCCGGTGTGCGAGCCGAGGCGCGCGCGTGCTCGAGCACCGCGGCGAGCCCGGCCGTCAGGCTGGTGGCGGGCCGCCAGCCGAGCAGGCGTGCGGCGCGGCTCGAGTCGAGCGCGCTGGCGCGCACCTCGCCGACCCGGGCCGGTCCGTGGAGCGGGGGCGGCGCACCCCTCGCCAGCCGGGCCATCGCCAGGTAGAGCTCGTTGACCGAGGTCTCGCGGCCCGTCCCGATGTTGAAGGTCCCCTCGGCCTCGCTCGTTGCGGCTCGCACGAAGGCGTCGGCGACGTCGTCGACGTACACGAAGTCGCGCGTCTGGCCCCCGTCGCCGAAGATCGTGGAGGGGCGCCCCGCGGCGAGGTTCGCGGCGAAGATGGCGACGACGCCGGCCTCGCCGCTCGGGTCCTGGCGGGGACCGTAGACGTTGGCGAGGGCGAGGGCGGCCGAGCGCAGGCCGGCGAGGCTGCGGTAGGCGGCGAGGTAGTCGAGCAGCGCGCGCTTCGTGATCCCGTAGAAGGAGGTGGGGCGCTGCGGGTGGTCCTCGGCGACGGGCAGGCACGCCCGGTCGACGTCGCCGTAGAGGGTGCCGCCGCTCGCCGCGGCGACGACCTTGCGCACCCCCGCCCGGCGCGCGGCGTCGAGGACGCGCACGGTGCCCAGTACGTTCACCGTCGCGTCGCGCGCGGGGTCCGCGATCGAGGCGGCGACGCTGGCTTGGGCCGCGAGGTGGAAGACGACCTCCGGTCGGCGCTGCGCGACGAAGGCGGTGAGCGCGTCCGAGCAGATGTCGATCTGCTCGAAGCGCGCCCCTGCCGCGATCGCGCCCGCGAGGTTGGCGAGCCGCCCGGTCGACAGGTCGTCGACGACGTCGACCGTGTGGCCGTCGGCCAGCAGGCGGTCGGCGAGCGTCGACCCGATGAAGCCGGCACCGCCGGTCACGAGCGTGTGCATCTCAGTCTCCTTCCGGTCCGTCCCTGCCCGGCGCAGCCCGCAGGCTCACCTGCGCTGCCAGACGCGCACGTAGTCGAGCCGCAGGCTCGCCGGCCAGCGCGTCCCGACGTCGGTGCTCGGCGTGCCGAGCGTGGCGAGGTCGGCGATGAGGTACATCGGCGTCGAGACGGAGACCTCGGCCTCGAAACGGCGCACCCCGTCGACGTACCAGGTGATCGACGTCGGCTCCCAGTCGACGGCGAAGGTGTGGTAGCCGGTCGACAGGCTCGGGTCCTCGACGATGGCGTGCGGGTGCGAGCCGGGCCGGTCGTGGACCCCGAGCATCGCCTGGTCGGGGTTCGACCCCCAGACCTCGAAGAGGTCGATCTCGGGGGGGAAGGCGTGGTCGGCCGGGAGCATCCAGACCGCGGGCCACAGCCCGGTGCCGGTGGGTAGCTCGGCGCGCACCTCCACGTAGCCGTGCTCGAAGGCGAAGTGGCCGCTCGTCTGGATGAGGCCCGACGTGAAGGGCCGGCCCGCGGCGGGCCCCGGGCGTGCCGTGAGCGAGGCGACGCCGCCGCCGACGGCCACGTTGGCCGCCTCGTACCACTCGGTCTCGGGGTTCCCCTCGTTCGTGCAGCCCCAGTCGTAGCAGGTGGACCAGCGCGCCGTGTCGAGGGCGCTCCCGCTGAACTCGTCGTCGAACACGAGGTGCCAGTCGCCGGCGAGCCCGGGCGGCCGCGCCGGCGGCGGGGCGCTCGACGGCGCGAGCTCGGCGGGCGGGATCGGCGCGTGCCGGGTCGCCTGCGTGGCGCCCGTCGCCGGGGGGGAGCGCCGGGGCGCCGGCGGCGGGCTCGCGAGCCACAGGACGCTCGCGGCCGCGAGGCCGGCGAGGGCGAGCACGGCGGCGACCCGAGCCGCCCGCGCCCGCCCGCCCCGGTCGGCCGGCCGAGGCGCCCGGGGCCGTCGCGGCGCCGGCGAGGCGAGCCGACGGCGCGTCGGCGGCGCGTCCACCCGTGGTCGGCGCGCGGCACCGCTGGGCGCTCGCGCCTCGAGGAGGCGCGGCGCTGCGCTGGGGGCGCCGGTCCTCACGGCGAGCTCCTCGGTCGGCGCGCGACGCGCCCGGCGACGAGGACGCCGGTCAGCCCGGCGAGGCAGGACAGCACGGCGAGCGCGCTGAAGGCGTGGCCGAGGGAGAAGCCGACGCTCACCACGGTGGCGAGCGAGAGACTCGCCGCGACGGCGAGGACGGCCCGTTCGAGGCCGGTACCGAGCTCGACCAGGCGGACGAGGGCGTAGCCGGGGACGAGACCGACGAAGCCGAAGGTGGCGAGCGCCCGCCAGGCGACCGGCGCGTGCGCCGCCACGGCGAGCACGGCGAGCGCGGCGCACAGCGCGAGCAGCCCGTCCGCCGGTGCGACGCGCGCCGGGCGCCCGGCGGCCTCCCTGGCCGCGGGCGTCACGGCGTGCCCCTGCTCGGGTGGTGGACGAGCTCGAGCGCGAGCACGGTCGGGGTGGACACGACGACGCGGAAGTGGCCCGAGGCGAGGACCTGCGAGCGGATGCGCGCCAGCGATCCCGGGGGCAGCAGGCCCTGCTCGCCGATCACCGCCGCGTCGGTGGCGGTGAGCAGGAGGTAGGCGTGGCGGTAGGGGCGCATCGCGCGCAGGAGGGTGCCGACGGGATCCGCGAGGAGCCGCTCGACGGCCTTCGGCCCGACCTGCGTGTACCAGTAGGTCGTGTAGTGCTCGTAGCCGTGCAGCGGCCAGGTGTCGTCGCCGACGAGGCCCGTGACGTACGAGCCGGGCGGCGCCAGCGCGTAGAAGCGGGCCGTGGCGGCCACCTCGTTCGGCGAGAAGTAGTTGACGCGCTCCTTGCCGTAGTAGGAGACGGCGAAGGCCGCGAGCAGCGCGCCGGCGACGGCGAACTTCGCGCCGTCCGCGAGGCGCGAGGCCCGCCGGCGCGCCGGGTGGAAGGCGGCGGCGCCGAGGAGGGCGAGGAAGGGGAGCGCGAACAGGTAGACGCGAAAGACGATCTCGCCGCCGTAGCTGTTGCCGAGCAGGGCGGGCACCGGCGAGACGCACAAGAGCGCGGCCGCGAGCCAGGAGCGCCGGCGCTCGGATCGCCAGTTCCGCCAGACGCCGACGAGGGCGACGAGGCAGATCCAGGCGGTGAGCAGGCGGTCGACGCGCGAGATGAGGAGCTGGTCGGGGCTCGCGTAGGCGGCGTTGAACTGGTTGACCGACGCGTTCGAGAAGAGGTCGCCGAGGCCGGCGCTGAGCGAGGGGAAGTTGGTGGCGATGAACGTGTGCCCGGCGAGCAGGACCCAGGCGGCCGAGACCGCGAGGGCGACGGCGGGCAGCGACCGGTAGTAGAGGCGGCGGCCGAGCGCCAGGGCGGCGAGGGCCGTCACCACCATGAACGGCGTCAGCTGGTGCGTGCAGGCGATGGCGAGCGTGCACAGGAGGACGAGGCCGTACGCGGCGCGCCGTCGGCGCCGCGCCGTCGGGTCCGCCGCGCCGTGCTCGCCGACGTCGTGCCGCCCCGGCAGGTAGCGCAGGCAGAGCGCGAGGACGACGAGGTAGAGGAAGAACGCGAAGCCCTGCGGCGAGAAGTAGTCCTGGCCGATCCAGTTGCCGAGGTAGAAGAGCCACAGCGCCGTCCAGCGCAGCCGGACGTCGCTCGTGAAGGCCCCCGAGATGAGCGCGAGCGGCCCGGCGTAGGCGAGCTCGCTGACGAAGGGGGCGAGACCGGCGTAGCCGAGCGCGGACGAGAGCCCCGAGCCGCTCGTGAGGGTGGCGTTCAAGGTGAAGAAGCCGGGCCAGTCCTGGTAGGCGACGAGCGACGGGATCGGCTGGGTGAGGTCCACGCCGTGGGTGTCGATGACGAAGCCGGTGATGGCCACGTGCTTCCAGGCCCAGGAGTAGCGCAGCGTCCCGTACAGGAGCGCCGGCGTGAGGTGGAGCACGGCGAGGAGTGCGACGAGGTGCGCCGCGAGCAGGAGCGGGTGCGCCGGTGCCCGGCGGACCCACCAGGCGAAGCCCGCCGTGAGCAGGCCGAGGCTGAGGAAGTACGCCGCGGGGAGCACGGAGACGAGGCCGAAGTCGCTCATGCGCGCGAGGTCGACGCCGTGGACGAGGACGTGGACCCACAGCGCGAGCGCCCCGGCGAGCACCGCCAGTCCGGCCACCGGCGCGAGCGAGAGCCGGCCGCGCAGGTAGCCCGCGAAGGTCGCGCCCGTCCCGGCGAGCGCCGCGACCGCGGCGAGCCCCCGGCTCGGGCGCCCGCGCGCCGCCTCGCCGAGCGAGGCCGCGACGGCGCGGGGCACGGTCGAGACCAGGTAGCTGCGCTCGTCGGCCAGGGCGCGGGAACGGCCGGCGAGGCGGACCACCTCCGCCTTGGAGCGGCCCTCCCCGTAGCAGCGGCGGAGGAAGTAGCGCCACGTCCCCCGGGCGGGCGGGACCCGGTGGTGGACGACGGCGCCCGGCTCGTAGACGAGGCGGACGCCGTTGCCCGAGCGCTGCGCGCGGATGCACAGCTCCGTCTCCTCGCAGCCGGCGCTGTTCGTCCCGTTGCGCCCGAGGCGCTCGCTGAAGCCGCCGAGCGAGACGAGCAGGTCTCGCCGGAACGACATGTTCGCGCCGACGAAGTTGCGCACCGGCCTCGTCGAGGAGGGCATCCCGGCGTGGCTGCAGCCGACGACCCAGTCGAACGCCGGCGGGAACCAGTCGGGGCGCCTGGCCGACCACCTCGGCACGACGCGCCCGCCCGCGCCCACGACGCCGGGCTCCTCGTAGGCGGCGAGCAGACGCTCGAGCCAGCGCTCGTCGGCGGCGGCGTCGTCGTCGAGGAAGGCGACGACGTCGCCGCGGGCGCGCGCGATGCCCGTGTTGCGCCCACCCGACAGGCCGGCCGGCCCGGCGTTCTCGACGACGAGGGCGCGTGGGAACGCGAGCCGGGCCCGTTCGAGGAGCGGCGGACAGTGGTCGATGACGACGATCACCTCGGTGGGCGGCCGGGTCTGGCGCAAGGCGGAGGCGACGGCTGCGCACAGGTCGTCCCAGCGCTCCTCGGTGTACGCGCAGATCACGACCGAGACGCGCAGGCCGAGCGCCGCGAGGGTGGTCACCGGGCCAGCACCGCCTCGAGCACCGGCTCGACGTTGGAGGCCCACCACAGGGCGTGGCGGTGGTAGCGGCGGGACTTCTGGAGGTTCCCGGCGACGTGGTTGAGCCAGGTCCACAGGACGAGCTCGCGGTGGTCGATCGGGCTCGCAGCCACCGCCGGTGCCGCCTCGCCGAGCACGGCGTCGTCGGGCCAGTCGGGCTCGGCGAGCACGCGGCGGACGAGCTCGCCGAGCTGGCAGCGGCGCGTCTCGCAGTAGAGCGTGCCGACCCACGCGAGCACGTCGAGCTCGGCGAGGCCGTGTGGGTTCGCCTGGCCCCAGTCGAGGACACCCGTCACGCGCAGCGCGTCGGGCGCGAGCAGGACGTTGCCGGGCGTGAAGTCGCCGTGGGTCCACGACAGCCGGACCACCTTCCCGCGGGCCGCGTCCCGCAGCCGGCTCCCGAGGCGCTCCAGGGCGTCGGCGTGGGCCACGGGGACGTCGCGCCTCGGATGGGTGCGCGCGAGCAGGTCGAGCTTGGGCGTGAGGATGCCGTCGAGGAGCGTGTCGTCGAGGAGCCGTGGCGCCGCGGTGGCGGCGTGGAGGCTCGCGATGGCCTGGAGCCCGGCGCGCGCGACCCTCGTGCGCAGCCACGGCGCGCCGAGGACGAGGAGCCTCGCCGAGACGCCCGGGAGCGCCGGCTGGACGACGAAGCTCGGCTCGCCGTCCCCCTGCAACGACGGCGCCGGCAGCAGGCTCCGGAAGGCGCGCAGGCGGTCGTCGGAGCCGAGCGCCTCGAGGACGCGCTGCTCGGCGAGCAGCTCGGCGAGGGCCCGGTCGCTGCGGGGGACCTTCACCACGGCGAGCGGGACGCGCGCCGGGCTCTGCAGCAGCAGGACGGTGAGGTCGGAGGCGCTCGGCGCCACGTGCAGCTCGGCGATGCGGCGCGACGTACCGAGGCACTCGAGCGGCAGGTGCGAGACGAGCTGGGGGAGCAGCCGCGACGCGAGCCGGCGCGCCTCGCGCACCTGGCGCGGTCGGCGCAGCGGGTTGTGGAGGTCCGGGAGGGAGCGGCGCACGAGGAGGCGTGCCGCGCCGAGCCGCGCGGCGGCGACGGGCCGCGGCCTGGCGGCCCGCGCCGGCGCGGCGAACAGGACACGGCCGAAGGCGGGGAGGACGATCGCGGCGACGGCGCACTGGGCGACGAGCCAGGCGAGCCCGGCGGCCGCGATGCCGAGGTGGTCGAGGAGGGCAGCGGTGAGCCCGATCACCGAGGCGCACAGGCCGAGGTCGAGGAGGAAGACCAGCCGGGTCCGGCGCTGCACCCGCAGCGCGCCCACCGCGGTCGAGTTGACGATGAAGGGGAGGGACGAGAGCGCGAGCAGCCGCAGCGTCGTCGTCCCGGTCGCCGCGTAGGAGCGGCCGAAGAGGGAGAGGATCGCGGGCGCGCCCGCGACCACGACGGCGACGGCGGGGACGAGGAGCTTCGTGAGGTGCACGATGACGCGGCGGCACTGCGGCCCGAGCTGGCGCGCGTCGGCGGCGGTCTCGACCACGAGCGACAGGCCGATGTTGATGCTGACGAGGTAGAGGGCGTAGGCGATCACCCACGAGAGGCTGAAGGCGGCGCTCACGGCCGGGCCGGCGTGCTCGATCACGAGGAGCGGGAGTAGGAGCGTCGCGGTGAGCCAGCACAACGACGCGAGGTAGTCGTAGGGGACGTAGCGGACGAGGTCGTGGAGGCGCACGTCGCCCTCCGGGGAGCGCCGCTGCTGGCGCGGGATCGCCCGGCCGAAGAGGTAGAGGTTCGTCGGCACGACCGTGGCGAGCGACGCGAGCGTCCAGGCGACGAAGATGCCCGCACCCTTGAAGCTCGCCGCGAAGGGCAGGACGAGTCCCGCCTTGAGGAGGGAGAAGCCGGCGTTCTCCACCGGCACCCACGGCGCCCGCCGCAGGCCCGTGAGGGCCCCGTCCTCGAGGACGAAGATCGCCCACACCGCGGTGGCGAGCGTCCACCACACGACCATCAGGTGGTCGCGGCGGATGAAGTCGAGGCGCCCGGCGAGCTCGGGCACGAGGAGGGCGAACCCGAGCGCCAGCACGACGGCCACGACGACGGCGAGCGCGTAGCTCGAGACGACGAAGCGCAGGATCTTGCGGCCGGCGGTCGGGATGAAGCGCGTCAGCGCGCTCGTCAGATTGAGCTGCGCGACGCCGCCGAGGAAGGTCATCGTCGACAGCGCCGCGGCGTCGCGCCCGACGTCGGCCGCCGGGTAGCCGCGTGCCGCCAGCACCCAGAACGCCATCCCGATGGCAGACGTCGCCATCGAGCTGAGCACGAGGGCGTGCCCGTTGCGGAAGAGGGGGTCCCGGAGCTCCTCGAGGAGCGCCGGCCGCCGCAGCGCGTGGCCTGTCCGGCTCACGAGCCGTCCCGGAGCCTGGCGCGAAGGGCGAGGAGGCGCGCGAGCCGCAGCGGGACGCCGCGCAGGCCGGCCTCCCGCAGCGAGAGGAGCTCGAGGAGCGCTCGTGCGGGCGGCGCGCCCGGCGCCAGTGCGCAGCGCTCGCAGCCCCCGGGTCGGTGGCCGAGGAGCCGGCGCACCGCCTCGGCGAGGCCTGCCTGGTAGGGGTCGCGGAGGACCTGGGCACCCGCCTCGGCGAGCGCCGGCGCAGCGTTGGCCGGGGCGAGGGCGAGGCTGGCGAGCGCGAGCATGCCTGCGTCGGCCTCGCTGTCGCCGACGGCGAGGGCGAGGCGCGGCTCGGCATCGACACCGCCGGCGCCGAGCAGCGCGCGCAGTGCGACCGCCTTGTCGCAGCCGCGCGCGACGAAGTCGGTCTGCTCCTCGCCGTAGACGGGGACCACCTCGTCGCGGACGCCGGCCGCGTCGACGAGGTGCGCGACGAGTGCCGGCTCGAGCCCGACGCGCCGGCCGCCGGGGCCGCGGCGGTAGGCGCGCACCGAGCGCCGGTAGCTCGCGTCGATCACGACGTCGGGGCGCGCGTCGCAGGTCTCGCGCAGAGCGTCGAGCGCCGCGCGCTCGGGCGGGTGGAGCAGCTCGCGCACCGAGGCGTCGCGCCCGTCGTGGACGACCCCGCCGTACTCGCCGACGCCGCCGGGCAGTCCCCAGGCGACACAGCGGTCGACGACCTCGTCGAGGCTGCGCCCGGTGGCGAGGACGACCCGGTAGCCGTGGGCGCGAAGGGCGCGCAGCGCCATCGCACCGAGGTGGGTCGTGGCCGGGAAGCCGAGCACGGTCGTCTCGAGGACGCCGTCGAGGTCAAGCGCGCACCACGGCCCCTCGGGCGGCGGATCGAGGTCGGCGAGGTAGCGCTCGTGCACGAAGCGCTGGAAGGCGCGCGCCTGCCGGCGAGCCGTCTCGTCCGGGTCGAGCTCAGCGAGGCGTCGCAGGTTCCACAGGTGGACGAGCTGGAAGACGAGCCAGCGCTCGGGCTCGACGCGCCGGCCGCTCGCCGCCTCGAAGGCGGTGCGCAGCGCAGCGGGGAAGGCCGGGTCGCCGGAGGCGCTCGCGCAGGCCGCGAGGTCCGCGGCGACGTCGTAGCTCGCGAGGTCGAGGTGGCCGCCGGACCCCTCGGCGAAGTCCTCGCGTACGGCGGGGCGGCGCCAGTCCGTGAGGAACCAGCCGCCGCGCGCGGCCGGTCCGTCGGTCACGGCCGGCACGCTCGCCTCCACGAGCCGTCTCGCCACCGGCTCGCTCACGAGCGGGCGCATCGCGAGCTCGAGGGGACCGAGCGGACGTCCGACGAGGCGTGCTGCCACCTCCCAGACGGGCTGACGTCCGGCGAGGAGCGCGGCCCGGTCTCGCGCGACGCCGAGTGCTCGCTCGCGCTGCGCGGCGTGCGCGGCGACGAGCGGCGCCACCTCGGCGGTCAGGCGCTCGCCGTCGAGTCGTCGGGCCTCCGGCAGCTGACGGTGGTAGAGGACGCCGTCGACGAGACCGATGACGGGCGCGAAGAGCGACGGCGCGGCCGTGGCGAGGGCCACGGCGCGCCTGCCGAAGTAGCCGAGGCCGACGCCTTGCGCCACGACCGGCTCGATGCGCACGACCGAGGCGTCTCGCCAGCGGACGCGAAAGGCGCGCCGCAGGTGTCCGCGCGCGGGCCGAGTGGCCGGACCCAGCGCCTCGATCTCCTCGACGACCGCCGCGGGTCCGAGCAGGCGAGCGAGCGAGCGCGCCACCTCCTCGGGGCGGAACTGGCGATGGCACGCCCACTCGTCGAAGGGGAGCACGAGCGCCGGGATCCCCCCGAGGGCGTCGGGAAGGCGCGCCTCGGCATCGAAGGATGCCAGGGCGAGCACGAGCTGGGACGGCTGCACCCGGGCCTCGCAGCGCAGGCCGTCGACGACGGCAGCGAGGGAGCGGCCGCTCTGCGGCGGGTCGTCCACGACGAGGACCGAGCCGCCGCGCGCGGCGCAGCGGCACAGGGTGGCCCGCGCCGAGGGCGCCACCGGCCAGCCAGGCCGAGCCGAGGCGACGCCGACCTCGCGAAAGCCGAGGCGCGCGAGGCCGGCGGCGAGGAGCGGGGCGAGGTACGAGCCCGAGGTGCGCACCCCGACGACGGTGATCGGGCGCGAGCGGTCGGGCCAGCGTGCCGCGTAGCGCGTGGCGAGCTCGACGAGGTCCGCCGGTCGCTGGTCGAAGCTGTGGAAGCACGACGGTGGCCGCAGGACCTCGCCGGCGTACCGGGCGCCGAGCGGCGCGAGCGCCTCGACGAGCGCGCTGCCGTGCTCCTCGAGGCGCGCGGCGAGCATCGGGGTCGCCCCGTCCCCGCCGCCGACGACGAGGCCGGCGAGCTCGGCGAGGAGCCGCTCGAGACCTGCGAGGGCACTGGCTTCGACGCGTCGCTCGCGACGGCCGACGGCGGAGGCAGCGCGCTCGGCCAGCCGCGCGCCACGCGCCGCGGCCGCGGCGGTCCGGCCCTCGCGCTCGCGGGCGTAGGCCGCGACGCGCCGCAGGAGGCGCCGTGCTGGCGGGCAGGCGTCGGCGAGGACCTGGTGGACGCCGGCGGCGAGGAGGTAGGCGTCGAGCCAGTTCCGCGCCGTGAGCTCGTCACCGAGCATCGAGACGAGCGCTTCCAGGTCGCCCAGCAGGTCGAGGGGCGCGGCGCGCGTGCCGAGGGGGGCACCCTGCTCGCCCGGCGCGACGTCGCGTACGACCGTGGTCATCGGGTGTCGCCGGCCCGGCGGAGGCGGTGCCGGCTGCGCAGGTAGGCAGCGGGCCCGGCGAGGATGCCGCGCCGTTCGAGGCGCGACAGTGCCGCCGGCCATGCCGGCGCGCCGGGTACGAGACGAGCGAGGTCGCCCTCGGCGATCGCAGCGGCACCGGAGTGCCTGAACGTGTGGACGAGGGCCTGGGGGAGGCGGCCGGCGAGCGCCGCCGCGACGCGAGCGTCCTTGAGCGCGACGCTCGTCACGTAGGCGCCGAGTCCGACGCCGTAGCCGTAGGCCTGGCGGGCGAGCGCCGCCGGCTCGCGGTGGTGACGGTGCCACGCGATCGCGGCGGGCTGGTACGCGAGCGCGGCGCCCGTCTGGAGCACGCTGAAGAGGGCGGCGAGGTCGTCACCCCCCATCGCCGGGGTGCCGGTCCCGAGCGCCGGGTCGAACCCGCCGATGTCCCGCAGCAGCCGGGCGTCGAACGCCATGCTCGCGCCCGAGCCGAGGCGCCCTGCGGAGAAGGGGAAGAGCGGATCGGCGGGGCGGCGGGTGGCCCGGTCGACGACGAAGGGGGCGAAGCCCTTGGCGAAGCGCCCATGGGCCTCGAGGAGCCACTGCGTGGGTGTCTCGAGCTCTGCAGGAAGGATGAGGCCGGTCGCCGCCCCGACGGCGGGGTCCGTGACGAACGGTTCGACGAGGGCGCTGAGCCAGCTGCGGTCGACGACGACGTCGTCGTCGGTGAACGCGACGACGTCGCCCTGCGCCTCGCTAAGCGCTCGATTGTGGGCGGCGCCGAGCCCGCGGCGGCGCTCGCGCACGTAGCGGGCGGTGGCGACGCCCGCGAAGCGACGCTCGCACGCGACTCTCGTGTCGTCGCTCTCGGGGTCGTTGTCGACCACGATGATCTCGAACTCCGGGTAGTCGAGCGCGAGCAGGGAGTCGAGGCACCGCTCGAGCTGGCGCGGCCGCTCGCGTGTGGCCACGACCACCGAGGCGGGCCGCGCCCGGGCGAGGGCCTCGCGCCGGGCTGCGAGGCACCGGGGACGTGGGCACGGCGCGGGTCGCCAGAGCTCGAGGGGACGGACCGGGACGAGGCCGTCGGCGCGCAGGTGCGCGTCGATGGCCGGACCGAGCGCCGAGGAGACCGCCTCGCTCCAGGAGCGAGGAGGCTCGGGCGCGGCCAGGTCGAGTGCCACGACGCCGAGCGGATGGCCGTGGAGGCGGACGAGGACGAGGGCCGTTCGTGCCTGGCGCGCCACACCGTCGCCGGCGCTCGATCGCCCGGGGAGGAGGCTGCGCAGGCCGGCCTCCAGGTGGACCTCGAGGACGGCGAGGGGGAAGCAGGTCGTGGGCGATCCGACGGCAGCGCCTCGCTCCTCACGAGCGCGTGGCGCGAGGGCACTCGTCGCCATCACTCGGGGAGCGCCAGCGGGTCGTCGCCGCTCGCGTCCGCACGCGCGCGCCTCGCCTCGACGCGCTGCGCGATGAGCGTCCGCAGGACTCGCTGGCCGTCCCGGAAGCTGTGCAGGCTGGAGCGACCTCCTCGTCTCGGCAGCTCGAGGCTCGGGATCTCGGCGATGCGCAGGCCGGCGAGGAAGGCCCGCACCGTGAGCTCGGTCTCGATCTCGAACCCGGTCGACTCGAGGGCGAGGTGCTCGAGGAACCGCCGGCGGAAGGCGAAGAACCCGTAGCACAGGTCGGTGAAGCGAGACCCGTAGAGGAGGTTGGCGACCGCGAGCAGGCCGCGGTTGCCGATCCGCCTGAGGGGCGTGATGTCGAGGGAGCCGCCGCCGCCCACGAAGCGCGAGCCCTTCACGAAGTCGTAGCCGCGCTCGAGGAAGTAGAGCAGGTGGGGGATCTCCTCCGGAGACATGCTCCCGTCCGCGTCCATCGCGACGATGACCTCACCCCGAGCGGCGTGGAACCCGGCGCGCAGCGCGCACCCCTTGCCGCGGGCGGGTTCGGAGATGATGCGGATGTCGGGGCGGCAGGCGCGCGCCATCAGGCGGGTGGCGTCGCGGGATCGGCCGTCGACGAGGAGGATCTCGTCGACGCAGGCCGGCACGCGCTCGAGTACGTGCGCGAGGTTGCGCGCCTCGTTCTTCGCCGGGATGACGAGGCTGACGGCCGTCGCGTCTGCTCGTTCACCGGACCGGTCTGCGTGCTCGGGCGCGTCGGTGTCGGGCGGCAGAGGTGCGATCGCTGGGAAGCGGTCGACGCGCCCGTCGACGGCCGCCCGGCCAGCGTCGCGCGCGAGCGCCTTCTCGTGCGCTCCGTCGGCGAATGCTTGTGATGACACGGTGATGAAGCCCCCTCCTTGTGTGCTCGTTCGGTGCGTGCTCGTTCCGTTCGTCCCGATCGGTCCCTGCTCCGTGCCCCCGTCTGCTCGGATCCTCCGACCGCTGCGGCTCGCCACGGCAGGTGGCCCCGCTACTTCGGGCGCAGACCGGCGTCGAGCGCCACGGAGACCGCCGCGAGGTTGGAGTGCACGTTCAGCTTCAGCTGGATGTTCCGGGTGTGCGTCCGCACGGTGTTCACCGCGAGGTGGAGCCGGTCGGCGATCTCCTGGTGCCCGAGGCCCTCGACGAGGAGCTCGAGGATCTGCAGCTCGCGCTCGGTGAGCGACGCGAGCAGCGAGTGCGGACGGGTGGTCGTCGAGCGCGACCGGAGCTCGGCGAAGAGGCTGGCGATGAGCGGCGGCGAGATCCACATCTCGCCGCGTCCGGCCCAGCGCACCGCCGAGACGAGATCCTGCACCGGCGCGACCTTCAAGACGCACGCGGACGCGCCCATCCGCATCGCCGTCGCCATCGCCTCGGCGTCGTCGCGGCAGGTGAGCAGGACCACGGCGGGCGCGTGCTGGAGCGCCTTGAGGCGCGGGATGAGGTTCGTCGCGTCCGTGTCGTCGAGGTCAGCGTCGAGGACGACGACCTCTGGATGGCTCGTTGCGACGAGGTCCGGCACCTGGCTGAGCGACGACGCCGTGCCGACGACCCGGATGTCCGGCTCGTGGGCGAGGCAGGCGGTGAGCCCATCGCGCAGGACCGGATGGGTGTCGACGATCGCGACGGTCGTTTCGTGCACGACGGCAGTGTCGCGGCAGGCTCCTAGTCCGCCTACCGCTACGCGGGGGATCTTCCTACGTCGCACGGTGGAGGCACGGCCAGCGCGCCCGCGCCGGGCAGATGGAGATCGGCCGCTACTTGCAAGGAAGGAGCGTGGATCGGCGCGTCCCCGTCCGGAGTGGCGCGGCGGCTCGGAACCTCCGCGGGGATGCGTAGTCGCCTCACCCATCCGCCCGATGCGGCGCGAGCGCCTCGTCGCGACCATGCCCCCAGAGGTTCTTCGTGGGACGCAAGGCCGAAGGCCGCGGCTGAGGGAGGCTCGCGTGGGCGAAGGGCGTGCACCGGCGGGCGGCGAGGCGCGTGCGGGGGCGTCGAGTGCTGGGGAGAGGGGGCGGGATCGCGTCCGCCGGCGGCTCGTCCTCCTCGCCGGTGCCGCGCTCGCCGCGGGCCTCGCCGCTTCGGCGCCGGTGCTCGCGGTGAAGCCCGCCGAGGCGGCGAGCGCGCCGCTCGTGTCGGTGTCGACGAGCGAGCTCGACGCCGCGGCCCGGCCGATCGTGCTGCCGGCGACGCTCGCGCCGGGAGACGTCCTCCAGGTGACCTTCAATCAGGCGGTGTCGGTCGACCCCACGAGCTTCAGCCTCGAGCTGACCGACGGCGTCATGGTCGCGTCGCTCGACGCCGCGGACGCCACCGCCGTCGCCTCCGGGTCGACCCTGTCCGTCACCGCCGGGCCGGGCGCGCCCGCGGTCTCCCTCGGCGTGCTCGAGATCCTCGGCGCGACGGGCGTGACGGCCGCGTCCTCCGGTGCCCCGTGGAACCTCGTGCTCAGCGGCGAGGCGTCCCGCGTCGACAGCCCCAAGGCGCCGACGACCTGCACGCCCGTCTACACGCGCGTCTTCGGCGGTACGAACTGCTCGATCGGCTTCACCCACCCAGGTCCGACCGTCCCCGACGTCTACGACGTGATCGCCGTCCCGACGATCGACCTCCCCGGACCGCCCCTCGACACCGCTCCCGAGGTCATCACCAACTGCGGCGGCGGCTCGACCGACACCGTGTACGACACCGCGACCGGGACCGTGCTCGGCCAGGCCCCCTGCGGGACCTACGACGCGGGCGAGCCGTACCTCGGCAACACCACGTCCTCCTCGCTCGACTACATCCCCACACCGGCGCTGCGCTCCTTCGAGCCCGTCGGCGTCGTGGAGACGCTGCCCAACTCGCCCTACGTGAGCGCGACCGCGGTCCCGCCGCTGTGGAGCGGCGTGTCCGTGAGCGGCAACACGGCCACGTTCACCTACGACACGCCGGTCTCCTGCCAGAGCCCCGGCTCCCCGAACACCTACTCGCAGTTCACCTTCTCCGCGCCGTGGTGGTCGACTGACTCGGTCGTCTACGCGTCGGCGGTCACCTGCCCGGCGACGGAGTCGAGCCAGCTCACGGTCACGTTCCCCGAGACGATCCCGAGCGCCGTGCACTTCAAGTACACCGGCTACGGCTACGACGCCCAGGGTGTGGGCTACTTCGTGGTCGGCGGCTCCTCCAGCCCGCTCGCGGGCGAGCGTGAGGCGTCGCAGAGCGCGTACGCGGGTCCAGCCGCCGCGCCGGCGGACCCGAGCATCGCCACGTTCGGCGCGGGGAGCGTCGCCGCCAGCCCCGGCGGGGCGAGCGTCTCGCTCTCGTACGCGGTGAGCGACGCGACGCGCTGCGAGGTGACGGTGTCGCCCTCCGACGGGGTGCAGGTCTCGCTGCCGTACGCGACGCTCGCGAGCGACCCGGCGCCGGCGTCGCTCGTGCCATGCCCGGACGCGCTCGGCACGGGCACGGTGACCTTCCCTCCGAACACCTCCGGCGCGCCGCAGCGCTACGAGCTCGTCCTGCGGGCCGCGGGTCTGGCCGGCTCGACCGCAGCGGAGGCGCAGACGACGGTCGAGGTCCCGCCGGCGCCACCGGGTATCGCCAACCTGTCCGTCTCGCCGAGCTCGCTCGGTGCGGCAGGGGGCACGGCGACGGTGACCTACGCCACGTCGAACGCGACCTCCTGCGAGCTCGCCGCGACACCGTCGGTGGCCGGATCTGGCGCGCTGGCCTGTGGCGCAACGAGCGCGACCGTGAGCATCCCGGCGAACTCGTCGACCACCGCGCTCGCCTACCTGCTCACGCTGACGGCCACCGGGCCGGGAGGTTCCACCTCCGCGAGCGTCGAGCTCTCGGTCGCGCCCGCAACCCCGCCCCCGACGCCGCCGGCGGGCACCTCGGCGCCGCCCACCAGCGCGCCGCCGGCGACGCTGGTGTCACCGGCGCCGGTGCGCCGTCAGGTCCCCGAGGTTGCGTCGCTCGTGCCTCGCTCCGCGCCGCCCGGGCGCGCCGTCGTCATCGTGGGCGACCACTTCACCGAGCGCGTCGCCGTGCGCTTCGGGGCGCTGCTCGCCAGACAGGTGCGCGTCCTGTCGCCGACGCGCCTTCGCGCGGTGGTGCCGCGCGGCGCCGGGCGCGTGCGCGTCAGCGTGCACACCGCCTACGGGACGAGCCAGCCGGCACCGGGCGCCGTGTTCACCTTCGCCCGTCGCCCGAGCTAGCCCGTGGCGCCGCTGAGGAAGATGCCGGTGCCACCGTGGCGCTCGGAGGACCGATCTGGTGGTGCCGGTCCCTCGTTCCTCGCCTTCACGGTGGTTGTCTCCGTCAGCGGACCGGCCGCCCTCGAGTGACGGTGGTCGTCGGCCGCCAGTGCAGTGCCCGCCGTGACGTCCTGGGGGCGCGCATCGTGCTGCCCGGTGCTCATGGCGGCACCGACGTCGGATCGGTCGACCCGCGAGGTCTGCGTCGACGTCGTCTCGAGGTGGCGCAGGCGCTCTTCCGAGGAGGAGCGCGCCGGTCCCCTGGGTCGCAGGCGCTCGGCGCGCCCGCAGCGTTTCGCCGGCGAGGTCGTCGCCGCTGTCGAGGCGACGCGTCGAGCCGCTCGATCGCCGTGGGCTGTCGTCTTGAGCGGGCGCTCGCACGAACGCGCTGCCCAGGCGACCGCCAGGGGCCTCGCGGAGGAGTTCGTCACACTCGATCCGGCGCTGCCTCGTGCAGCGGCAGCCAAGCCCCGGCACGGCTCGCTCCTGGACCTTGTCCTGCGGGCCTGGTCAGGTCGCGGCGCTCGCTATCACGGTATCGGGGAGCTCAACGGTGACCACGGCGCCGCCGGCAGCGGTGTTCGCAGCCTCCGCCCGACCGCCCTGTGCGGCGGCGATGGCCGACACGATGGCGAGCCCGAGGCCGGTGCCCCCGGTTGAACGGCCGCGGGCGACATCGGACCGGGCGAAGCGCTCGAAGGCCCGAGGCAGGAACGTCGGCGAGAAGCCGGGACCTTCGTCGGCGACGCTGACCACGAGTGTCGCGCCGCGCGCGCGGGCAGCAATGGTCACCGTCGATGACGCGGGCGCGTAGCGCAGGGCGTTCTCGAGGAGGTTGTCGAGTACTTGACGCAGGCGGCCAGGGTCGACAAGCGCCTCAAGTCCTGTGTCCGTGTCGATGCCGAGCCTCACCTGGAGCCGCGCGGCTTCGCTCTCCCACGCCGCCGCGCACCGTTCCAGCAGCGGATTGATCGCGACCTTCTCGGGCAGCAAGGTGAGTTGGCCACTGTCTCGCTGAGCCAGCACCAGCAGGTCCTCGGCGAGGCGGGCGACATGGTCTGCCTCACCGAGCGCACTCTGCACGGCGGCCGCGAGCTCGGCGCGCGAGCGTCCCGATCGAGCGGCGAGCTCAAGTTCCGCGCGCAGGACGGCAAGCGGCGTACGCAGCTCGTGACCGGCGTCCGCGACGAAGGTCCGTTCCCTCGTCAGCGTGTCCGAGAGTCGAGCGAGAGACTCGGAGAGGCGGGCGAGGAGATGATTCAGGGTCTTGCCGAGGCGCTCCAGCTCGTCGTGCGTCGGCGGCACCTCGATCCCTGCGTCGCGTGGGGGGTCGGCGGTTGCGAGCGCCTCGACCTCCCGGCGCATCGCCTCGACCGGTGCCAACGCGGCACGGGCGAGCAGGTAGGCAGCGAGGCCCGCAAGGGACACGCCGACTACGCCGGCGATGGCGAGTGCCCGGTCGACGTTGTGGAGCGTCTCGTCGATTGTCGCCAGCGAGGCGCCGATGACGACCAGCCACCCTCGGCGGCCTCCGACGGGGACGACGAGCAGCCGGAGCCGGCCACGTTCATGGGGCCGGGCGACGGTGAGGCGCAGCCGCCCGGTCGTGGCGTCCCGTGTCTCTGCGGGAGTGAGGAGCGCAGCAGCACCTGCCGCCTGATTCGCCTCGACGACCCGCCCACCGGGGGCGAGCACCTGAAGGAGGTACTCGCTCGGCACCGCTGAGCTGGGTGCCGCCGTCGTGCCCACCGGGACGCCACCGGCGTCCTGCAGGTTCTCCTGGCCTCCTGGTCCTGGCGTGGACTGGAGTGCCTGGGTGGCCTGAGCGGCCAGATTCGCATCGAGGGTCTCGACGAGACTCGAGGCGAGCAGGCTCGAGAAGAGGAAGCTCCCGAGCGCGAACACCGCCGAGGTCGCGACGAGGGCGACGAGGGTCAGGCGGAGGCGGACCGACACGGCTCAGCCGGTGTCGGGGAGGCGGAGGCGATAGCCGACGCCCCGCACCGTCTCGATGTCGTCCCTCCCGAACGGCCGGTCGAGTTTGCGGCGAAGGTAGCCAACGTAGAGATCGACGACGTTCGAGGTGCCGTCGTAGGCGAAGTCCCACACCGACTCGATGATCCTCGTCCGTGTGAGCGCCTCACCGGGGTGCGCCATGAGGAGCGACAGGAGCGCGAACTCCTTCGGTGTGAGGGCCACCTCGACACCGCCACGCCAGACCCGGTGCGCGGCCGGGTCCAGGCGGAGGTCGCCGACCTCCAGTACCGTCGGCCGCTCCGGCTGGCCCCGCCGTGTGAGCGCCCGCAGGCGGGCGGCCAGCTCGACGAAGCTGAAGGGCTTGGTCAGGTAGTCGTCGGCGCCGGCGTCTAGTCCTGTCACCCGGTCGCGGACCTCGGCTCTCGCTGTGAGCATCAGCACCGGTGACCAGACGCCGTTCGCCCGGAGCTTCCGGCAGAGCTCGAACCCGTCGAAGCCGGGCAGCAGGACGTCGAGAACGATGGCATCGAACGGGCTCTCCGTCGCGTACCAGAGCCCTTCTGGGCCGTCGCTCGCGAGGTCGACGACGTAGCCCTCTTCCAGCAGCCCGCGGCGCAGCAGGTGCGCCATCCGGGCATCGTCCTCGACGACCAGTACCCTCATCGCTCGTTGTTCTCCTCCGCTTCGAGGCTAGGCATCAGGAGATGTGGAAACGATGAGAGCGTTGCCTGCCTGGGTGGAAGCGACGGAGCCCTGCCTGAGTGCAGGGCTCCGTCGGTGCCTCCTGCCGGCGGCAGGCGGCGATCGCTCAGGCGCCGCCGCTCACGTCGGTCCCGCCGGCCTGGCTTCCCGCCTGTTCCTGGGCGCCCCCCGGAGCATCGATGCCAGCGGCGCCCGCCGACTCGGCCGTGCTCGTGTCCTGGCCGCCGCCGTCGACGCCATTCGGGTCCTGATGGCCGCCGGACGACTGGACGTCGCTGCCCGCGGGATCGGCGAAGCTGCCGGGGCCGTCGCTCTCGGTGCCGAACGCCGATGCGGGCGCGTCGGCGCCCTGCACGGTCCCGCCAACCCAGCTGGAGGTGCCGGTGGTCGTCGGACCAGAGGTCCCGTCCGCCCCCGGCGTCCCTGCGCTCGTGTCCGCGCTCGAGCCCGTTGACGCCGAGATCGTCGCTGGCGACGTCGGTCCCGGCTCGCTCTCGGCCGCTGCGACGCCTACGCTGAGGCCGCCAGCCGCGACCAGCGTGGCGGCGGCGAGACCGATCCGCACTGCCGTGCGCGTTCGCCCATCGGTTCCCTGTGTCATGTCCGTCTCCTTCATCGTCTTGCCTCCCGGCGAGGACAGGATGACGAACCGTCGATGTGAGGACGATGAGGCGAGGCTGTGTTCTCGGCGGTCAGCGTGCCGGCCGGCTTGAGCCGCGATCGGCTGGTTCGCGCTGCCTTCGAGGTTGACGTCCCATCGAGCAGCGTCGGCAGCGGCTGGGCCTCGCGGATCGGCCGAAGGGTGTGCCGAACCGGCCGCTTTGGGGCGTGGCACCTCGGGAGGTCGAGACGTGCCGCGACCACGCAGGCGACGAGGAAGACGATGGGCAGCCCGCACGGCACCGTGGCGAGCGGGTGGCCGAGACGCCCCCCGACGCTGTGACGGAAGCCGAGCAGGTCCGCGCAGGGTGGGGCCGGGTCGGGATGTGGGCGGTCCGGAGCGCGACGACAGCGCTCACCCCAGCAGTCCGTCGCCGAGGTCCAGCAGGGGACAGGGCGGCGGAGAGGATCCTGCATCGCGGCAGCCGAGGTGGAACGTCAGCGCCGTGACGCCCCTTACCTGCGTGCCGAGAGCGAAGGTGGCGAGCACGCGGCCCCCGGTACGAGACCCCCCGCCGCGACGTCGCGGTTGGAACCTGTCAAGCATGTTGCGACGCGGTCCCGCGACGCCTCCCGTGCGAGCTCCTCGCTGGGGTCGTTGATCCGTGCCACGGTGGGCCTCGGCGGCTCGGGCGGTAGGCCTTGGAATCTGTCGGGGTTGGTGCAGCAGGCGGCCTCGGGCGTGGCCGCGCGTGGGGCGCGGGCCGCCTCGGCCGTCCCGGAGTGGACGGGGGCCGGCGAGCGGTAGCGAATGCCCGAGTGCTGGTGGTCGTGGCTGTGGGAGGCGAGGAGCGCCTGGGAGAACGCCCGTGGGTCCCGTCACCGAGCTCGACGTCATCGAGCCGCGCCGATTCGCGCAGATGGCGTGCTGAGCGGGCGACACCTGGTGACGCGCCACCGCCTCGGCGATTGGGATCGCTGACCAGCTCGCCATCCTCGGACGGGTCGACGCATCAGGCCAGACGCAGCGGCTGAGGATCTCGAGCACCACCTCGAGATCGCTGTCGACGCGTCGCGCGGGCGCAGGGAGCCGGGTGATGGAGTCGTCCCGCCACGGGAGCTGGCCGATGCCGGGCTGAGCTCCGGGCTCGACGGACCGGCCAGGAAGCGCCGGGCGCGCCTCGCCAGCCTCCGCGGGCTTCCCGCTCGAGCCTCGCCCCCCGTCGGCTCGCGCCTCGCTGCACCTTCTCCCGGTGCTGTCGCCCCCGCTACGGCGGCCCGACGCGACCTGGGGTGCTCCGATCGACCGAGCCATGGCGACGAGGGTTCGCTTCGCGCATGTCCTGGTGGTGGCGAGCCCCTGCGCAGCGCTCGACCCGACGTCGAGCGCTGGCTCAGCGACTGACCACCGGGCGATGCACCGACGAACGAGCGCGCGACCGCGAGCGCGCCAGCCCCTCGCCTCGCCGGACGCCACCGACGAGCGCTCAGCCAGACCGCGCCACCTGAGGCGCTTCGGGCTGCGCCGGGATGACCTCGGTGCGGATCGCGTGCGCGACGAGCGCGAGACGCGAGTGCACGCCGAACTTGGCGAACAGGTGCTGCAGGTGGGTCCGCACCGTCGCGTCGCCGACGCCGAGCTTGGCCGCGATCTCGCCGGTTGCCGCCCCGCGCGCGAGCAGCTCGAGCACGGCGCGCTCGCGTGGAGTGAGGGCCGCGCTGCGCCGTGTCGGCGAGCCGCGGCGAGCGAGCGCGCGCGCGGCTCGCGACCAGGTGCGCGAGGAGGGTCCCTCCCGCGCGCGCACCGCCTCCCGGACCACGCGCTCGATCTCGTCGACGCCGTCGACCCGGAGGCAGATGCCGTTCGCGCCGGCCTCGAGCGCGCGCCACAGCGCGCTCGGCTCGAGTTCGCTGCTCAAGGCGACGAGCGGGAGGTCCGGGAGGCGCCGCCTCACGAGCGAGACGACTGCGGCCGCCTCGAGCGGAGCCGAGGGCAGGTCGAGCAGGCAGGCATCGACCTCGCTCGTCGCGGCGAGCTCGGCCGTCTCCTCGGGGGTCGTCGGGCACGCCAGGACCTCGTGGCCGCGGCTGGCGAACAGCGACGACAGCGCCTCGCTGAACAAGAGGTGCTCGTCGTAGATGATGAGGCGCAACCCGGTCTCCTCCGTTCGTACTCGCGACGCCAAGCGCCGGTCCCGCTCCGTGCCAGGTCGCCCGGCCCTGGCGGGGCCGCCCTCGCCGGACCGATTTGGGCGCTGACGTTCACCGTGCGGCGTCTCCCTGCCGCGCACGTGCGTTCCTACCCTCGCACTAGGCGGGATTATGCAGGCGCGCCGCGCCCCGCCAGCCACCGCCGTCGACACGAGCATCGTCGACCTCACGACCTGGCCGGATGCGCGTGGCGGGTGCTCGGGCGCGCTGGGTGGCGGCACCGGACGGGGTCTCACCCCTTCGCGCCCCTCGGGCATGGGCGCGTCGGCGCGCGCCGAGCGCGCGAGATGCCTCGGGCCGCCGCGGCAGCGGCGCTCGGACGCCGACGCGCGCCGAGTGGTGCCGGTGTTGACGGCCCCGGTGGTTGACGGTGGTGGGATTGGTACATACAGTGGTGCGTAGTGGCGCGAAAGGGAGGGGTCGCCCTGGCGCCGTGGCGGGGCGGAAAGGATCGCCGCGATGGCCGTGGCAGCGCGCTTCTTCGGCAGCTACGAGCACACGCTCGACGCCAAGGGGCGCGTGATCCTGCCGGCCAAGCTGCGTGCCCACTTCCTCCAGCCCGGCTACCTCACCCGCCACCTCGAAGGCTGCCTGGCCCTGTGGACCGTCGAGGAGTTCGAGCAGGAGGTGGAGGCACGGTTGGCCCAGGCCCAGGGGGACGCGCCGGCCCGCAACGAGGTCCGGGAGTGGGCCGCCGCGGTCTTCGAGGCGGAGATCGACCGGCAGGGCCGGATGGCGATCCCCGCGCCGCTGCGCGCGTACGCAGGGCTCAACCAGGAGGTCCTCATCGTCGGCATGATCAACCGCGTCGAGCTGTGGTCGCCGCTGGCGTGGCGTGCGAAGGAGCTGCCCAAGGCGGCCACCGTCGCGTCGGGCGGCGAGCGATGATGGCCGTGCTCGGCGCGCACGCCAGTTGGCGCCGGACGTCGGCACGTGACGAAGGCTCCCGGCTCATCAGCTGTTCCTCGGCCGCGGCCACCGGTCGTCGCCGAGCAACCCTCTCCGCCGATCAACCGCCGCGTCGTTCGACGCCGGCGACCGAACGCGCGGCCGAGGAACAGCCGATGAGCCGCCAGCCCGGCCACGTCCCGGTCATGGTCGAAGAGGTTCTCGAGCTGCTCGCGCCGGTTCCGCCAGGCCTCGTGCTCGACGCCACGGTGGGGTGGGGCGGCCATGCGGCGGCGATCCTCTCGGCGCGGCCAGACTGCCGCCTCGTCGGGCTCGATCGCGACCGGGAGGCCGTCGCAGCCGCTGCCGCCGCGCTCGCGCGCTTCGGCGGGCGGGCGCGCGTCCTGCACGCTCGCTTCGACGCCCTCGCGCAGGTCGTCGCCGGCGAGCGCACGTCCTCCGGCGAGCCGCTCGTCGCCGTGCTCTTCGACCTCGGCGTGAGCTCGCACCAGCTCGACACGGCCGAGCGCGGCTTCAGCTACCGGCGGGATGCGCCGCTCGACATGCGCATGGATACCTCGACGGCCACGACGGCCGCCGACCTCGTCAATACCGCAGACGAGCGGTGGCTCGCCGGGCTCTTCGCCGAGCACGGCGAGGGTCGTCTCGCCAGGCGGATCGCCCGCGCGATCGTGACGGCGCGCCCGTTCGAGACGACCGGCGAGCTCGCCGACGCGGTCGCCCGGGCGGTCCCCGCGAGCGGCCGCCGACGGGGGCACCCGGCCCGCCGTGTCTTCCAGGCACTGCGCTGCGCGGTCAACGAGGAGCTCGAGCTGCTGGCCCCGGCCCTCGACGTGGCGATCTCGCTCCTCGAGGCGCGCGGTCGACTCGTCGTCCTCTCCTACCACTCGGGCGAGGAGCGCATCGTGAAGGAGCGGCTGCGCATCGCCGAGACCGGCGGCTGCAGGTGCCCCACCGGGCTCCCCTGCGCCTGCGGCGCGCAGCCACTCGTGCGTGTCCTCACGCGCGGTGCGCGCCTGCCATCCGAAGCGGAGGTCCGAGCGAACCCGCGCGCGCAGAGCGCGCGCCTGCGCGCCGCCGAGCGGCTCGATGCGACCGCTCGCGTCCGCGAGGGCTAGATGGCCGCGGCCGGCCTCGCAGGAGCCCGACGGCCGGAGCGCCGGCGGGTCGAGTTCGCCGTCGTCGAGGCGCGACGGCAGGCGGTGCGCGGCGCCCGGCGGCGCGCCCGGGGGCTCGTCGCGCTCGCCGCGGCCGTCGTGCTCGGCGCGCTCCTCCTCGTCGCCGCGGTCCAGGCCGAGGTCGCCTCCCGCCAGGTGCGCATCGACGAGCTCAGCCAGCAGCTGGCCTCTGCCGTGAGCGAGAACGAGAACCTCCAGCTCGCCCGGGCCCAGCTCGCCTCGCCCCGGAGGATCCTCACGCTCGCCGAGCGCCAGCTCGGCATGGTGGGGCCGGGATCCGTCCAGTACCTCACGCCGGTCGATCCGGGTCCGACGGTCGCCGAGGCGCAGGCGGCTCGCTGAGATGGCCGACCAGCACCGCCACCCGGGTCGGCGCGCCGAGCTGCGGCGCGCTGCGCCGCCGGGCGGCCGGGCGAGGCCGCGTCGGCTGGCGGCGGTCGCGCTCGGGTTCTCGGGCGCGGCCGCCCTGCTCGTCGGGCGCCTGCTCATCGTGCAGGTGCTCGACGGCGCCCGGTACGCCGCCTACCAGCAGGGCGAGGTCGATCAGACCGTCGCGCTCCCTGCAGCGCGCGGCCCCATCTACGACCGCTCGGGGGACGTGCTCGCGCTGTCGGTGCCCCGCTACGACGTGGTGGCCGACGACTTCCTCATCAGCGCGCCGCGCGCCGAGGCGGCCGCGCTCGCCCCGGTGCTCGGGTCCTCTCCCCGGTCGCTCACGGCGGCGCTCTCGCAGCGCAACGGGTACGTGGTGCTCGCCCGTCAGGTGACGGCCGCGACGCGCGCCCGCATCGACGCCCTCGGCCTCGCCGGGATCTCCTTCGTCGACGACGCCCGACGCGTCTACAGCGGCGGCTCGCTCTTCCAGCCGCTCCTCGGGGGCGTCAACCTCGCGGGCGAGGGCGACGCCGCCCTCGAGTACCAGTTCGACAAGGTCCTCGCCGGCCGACCGGGCCGCGAGCTCGTGGCGGAGGCGCCCGGCGGCCTCGCCCTGCCCGGCGGGGTGCGCCGAGTGGTGCCGCCGCGCGGGGGGAGCGGGATCGTGCTCACCATCGACGAGCCGCTCCAGCTCGAGGTGACGCGGGACCTCGCGGCGCAGATGCGGGCGACCCATGCCGCGAGCGGCATCGCCGTCGTCGAGGATGCGCGCACCGGCGCGATCCTCGCCATGGTCGATCTCGTCGCGGGCAGGAGAGGGGCGATCGGCCCGGCGCCCACCAACCTCGCGCTCACCTCCGTCTACCAGCCGGGCTCGGTCATGAAGCTCGCCACGATGGCATGGGCGCTCAAGGACGGCCTCATCTCGCCGAACTCGACGTTTACCGTGCCCGACTCGATCGACGTCGGCGGCTACACCTTCCAGGACGCCGAGATCCATCCGACCGTGCAGATGACGGCGCGCCAGATCCTCGCCCAGTCCTCGAACGTCGGGACCATCGAGATCTCGAGGCTCCTCGGCCTGGACCGCCTCGCCCGGGCGCTCAGCGCGTTCGGCTTCGGCCGGCTCACCGGCCTCGGCTGGCCCGGGGAGTCGCCCGGGATCATCGGCACGCCGGCGACCTGGTACGGCTCGACCGCGGCGGCGGTGCCCATCGGCACGGGCGTCGCGGTCACGCCGATGCAGGTTCTCGACGCGTTCGACGCGGTCGCGGACGGCGGCGTCCTGCGCCCGCCGCACCTCGTCGCGGCGACCGTCACCCCGCAGGGGGTCGTGCACCGTGTGCCGGTCCCGAGGGGCACCCGGATCCTCTCCCGCTCGACGGCCGAGCAGGTCGTGTCGATGCTCGAGGGCGTCGTCCGCCAGGACGGGACCGCCGTGCTCGCGAGCATCCCGGGGTACACCGTGGCAGGCAAGACCGGGACCGCGCAGGTCCCGAGCCCGGGCGGCGGCTACGTCCCGGGCGACTGGAACGCCACCTTCGTCGGCTTCGTCCCTGCCCAGGCCCCGGCGCTCGCCGGGATCGTCGTGCTCAACCACCCGACCCCGATCTACGGTGGCCTCGTGTCCGCGCCGGTCTTCTCGCGCGTCATGCGCTACGCGCTGCGCCGGTTCGACATCGCACCGCCGGCGGCTCGACCGGCCGGCGCCGCCCGCCGGTGAGCGGGGCTCGCGTGGGCCGTGAGCCCCCACGCGTCGACCTCGGCCGTCTCGTCGAGGCAGTCCAGCCGCTCGCGGTCCTCGGCGACCCGGGCGGGGTCGAGGTCCGCGCGGTCGTGTTCCACCACGCCGAGGTCGTCGCCGGCTCCCTGTTCTGCTGCATCCCCGGCGCCCGCCACGACGGCCACGACTACGCGCGCGCGGCGCGCGACGCGGGCGCGGTCGCCTTCGTCTGCGAGCGCTCCCTCGGCGCGGCCGCGGGTCCAGCCGTGCAGCTCGTCGTGGCACCGGGCGGGGCGCGCCAGGCGATGGCCCGTGCAGCGTGCGCCTTCTACGGGCATCCCGCTCGGGCGATGCGCTGCGTCGGCGTCACCGGGACGGACGGCAAGACGACCACGACCTACCTGCTGCGCTCGATCCTCGAGCGCTACGGCTGGCCCACCCTCGTCGTCGGGACGCTCGACGGCGGGCGCACGACGCCGGAGGCGCCGGAGCTGCAGCGGCGCCTCGCCGAGGCGCGCGACGCGGGGGTCCGGGCGTGCGCCATCGAGGTGAGCAGCCACGCCCTCGCGCTCGGGCGCGTCGAGGGCATGCGGTTCGACGTCGGCGTGTTCACGAATCTGTCACCCGAGCACCTCGACTTCCACGGGTCGCTGGAGGCCTACTTCGAGGCGAAGGCCAGCCTGTTCACCCCCGAGCGGTGCCGCTTCGGGGTGGCCAACGCGGACGACGAGCACGGGGCGCGGCTGCTCGCCGCCGCGCCGATCCCCATGGCGTCGTTCTCCCTCGCCGACGCCCACGACCTCGAGGTGGGTGTCGCCGGGAGCCGCTTCCGCCTCGGTCGCCACCGGGTGCACCTGCGGCTCGGAGGGGTGTTCAACGTGCGCAACGCGCTCGGCGCGGCCGTGGCGGCGCGCGCCCTCGGCGTCGAGGCAGCGGCCATCGTCGAGGGGCTCGAGGCGGCCGCGCCGGTCCCCGGGCGGTTCGAGGCGATCCCGGGCCCGAGCGGCGTGACCGTGGTCGTCGACTACGCGCACACGCCGGCCGCTCTCGAGCAGGTGCTCCAGGCGGCGCGGGGGTGCCCGGCGTCCCGCTCCCGAAGCGGCAGGGTGATCGCCGTCTTCGGGTGCGGGGGCGAGCGCGACCGGGGGAAGCGCCCGGCGATGGGCGCCGTGGCGGCGAGGCTCGCGGACCTCGTCGTGCTCACCTCGGACAACCCCCGCAGCGAGGACCCGCTCGCCATCATCGGGGAGATCCGCGCCGGCATGCCCGCGGGCACGCCCCACCTCCTCGAGGTGGACCGACGGGCGGCGATCGCGGCCGCGCTGCGTGCGGCACGCCCCGGCGACGTCGTCGTCGTCGCGGGCAAGGGGCACGAGAGGTCCCAGGAGGTCGCCGGGCGCTCGCTGCCCTTCGACGACCGCGAGGTCGTCCGGGCCTCGGTCGCGGCCCTCGGCCTCGGGGAGGCCGCGGCGCGGTGATCGCCATCTTCACGGCCGGTGGCGTGGCGCTCCTCATCGCTGGCTTCGGGACCCCGGTGCTGCTTCGCTGGCTGTCCAGCCGGCGCATCGGCCAGCAGATCAGGGAGGACGGTCCGGCGATCCACCTCGTGAAGGCCGGCACGCCGACGATGGGCGGCCTCGCGATCATCGCCGCGGTGGCGGGGGGCTACTTCCTCGGCCACGTCGGCACGCACGTACCGTTGTCCGCTGGTGGCGTCCTCGTCGTGGCCGCGGTCGTCCTCGCCGGCGCGATCGGCTTGGCGGACGACTGGCTGAAGGTCCGGCGCCGGCGCAGCCTCGGCCTCAACAAGCGGGCGAAGCTCGCCCTCCAGCTCGCCGTCGGCGTCGGCTTCTCGCTCGCCGCCGTCTACCTCGCCGGCGCTCGCACGACGCTCTCGTTCACCCGCTTCGACGTCCCCGGCATCGCGCTCGGGGCCGGCGTGTGGACCGTGTGGGCCACCTTCGTCATCGTCGCCGAGGCGAACGCCGTCAACCTCACGGACGGGCTGGACGGGCTGGCTGCGGGGTCGTCGGCGTTCAGCTTCACCTGCCTCACGCTGATCGGCTACTGGGAGTTTCGCCACGCCCACCTCTACGGGGTCGCCCATCGGGGGCTCGACGCCCTCGATCTGGCGCTCGCGGCGATCGCGATGGGTGGGGCCTGCGTCGGGTTCCTCTGGTGGAACGCGGCGCCGGCGCGCATCTTCATGGGCGATACCGGCTCGCTCGCCATCGGCACGGGGCTCGCCTGCATCGCGCTCGAGCTCAACCTGGCCCTCCTGCTGCCGGTCATCGGCGGGCTCTTCCTCGTCGTCACGCTCTCGGTCGTCGCGCAGGTGGTCGCGTTCCGCTGCTTCGGCACCCGTATCTTCCGCATGGCGCCGCTCCACCATCACTTCGAGCTCGTCGGCTGGCCGGAGACGACCGTCATCGTGCGGTTCTGGATCTTCTCCGGGCTGTGCACCGCGGTCGCCCTCGGGGTCTTCTACGCCGACTTCCTCGGGGTGCGGAAGCTGTGAGCGGGCCCGGCGCGTCCCTTCGGAGGGTCCTCGTCGTGGGCTTCGCGCGCACGGGCAGGGCCGTCGCCGAGCTCCTCGTCCGGCGCGGCGTCGCGACGGTCGCGCTCGACGACGCGCCCGGCGCGCCGGCGCTCGCTGCCGCCGAGGGCCTCGGGGTCGAGCTGCGCCCGACGCCGCCGGACGCCGACCTGCGGCGGCTGCTCGAGCAGGTCGACCTCGTCGTCGTGAGCCCGGGGATACCGCCGCGGCATCGCGCGATCGAGCTCGCGCCGAGCGGAGCGGTCGTCTCCGAGCTGGAGCTCGCCTATCGGCTCGGCGTGCCACCGATCGTCGCGGTGACGGGGACGAACGGCAAGACGACCGTCACCGGCCTCGTCGCGACCATGCTCGCAGCCTCGGGCGTGCGTGCCCGCGCCCTCGGCAACATCGGGGAGCCGCTCGTCACCGCCGTGGGGCGGCGCGACCTCGACGTCGCCGTCGTCGAGGTCTCGTCGTTCCAGCTGGCCTTCACGCAGCGCTTCCGGCCCGCGGTCGCCACCTGGCTCAACCTCGCCGAGGACCACCTCGACTGGCACCCGAGCCTCGAGCACTACGTCGCCTCGAAGGCGCGGGTGTGGACCAACCAGCAAGGCGACGATGTCGCCGTCGCCAACGCCGAGGACCCCGTCGTGCGCGAGGCCGCCCGGCTCGTCCGGGGTCGGCTCGTCCGCTTCGGGCGCGACGCCGGCGAGTACCGCGTCGAGGGCGACGCGCTCGTCGGCCCATCCGGCGAGCCGCTCATCCGGCGCGCCGACCTCCGGCGGGCGCTGCCCCACGACGAGCTGAACGCGCTCGCGGCGCTCGCCACGGCGCTCGAAGCCGGCGCGGAACCGGACGCCTGCCGCGGCGCGCTCGAGCGCTTCGAGCCGCCCCCGCACCGCGTCGAGTTCGTCGCGAGCGTCGACGGCGTCGACTACTACGACGACTCGAAGGCGACGACGCCGTCGGCGGCTCGGGCTGCCCTCGAGGGGTTCGAGCGGGTCGTGCTCATCGCTGGCGGGCGGAACAAGGGGCTCGACCTCTCGGCGATGCGGCCGGCGCGCGGGCACGGCGGGTCGGCGCGCCCGAGCGCCGTCGTGGCCATCGGCGAGGCCGCCGACGAGGTCGCGGCGGCGTTCGAGGAGCTGTGCCCCGTGGTGCGCGCCGGGTCGATGCGCGAGGCCGTCGAGGCCGCCTCGCGGCTCGCGGCGAGCGGCGACGCGGTCCTGCTCTCGCCTGGCTGCGCCTCGTTCGACTGGTACCGGTCCTACGAGGAGCGCGGCGAGGACTTCGCCCGGGCGGTCCTCGAGCTCGCGAGCGACCGGGCGACCGGCGCGCGGAGGGGCGCCTGATGGCCTCGCCGCAGCGGCGGCTGCCGAGACCTGCACCGGCGCGGGTCCCGGGGGCGCCGCGCCTTCGGGTCATCACCGGGGGCGCCGGCGCGCCACGGCCGAGCGCGCACGCCCCGGCGACGACACGGACCCCCGCGGCGGGCGACGCTCGGCGCATCACCGCCCTGGCCGCGCTCCTCACCGCGTTCGGCCTCGTCATGGTGCTGTCCGCCTCGCCGGTGGTCTCGATCGTCGACTACGGCTCCGCCTGGTCGCTCTTCGAGCGGCAGCTGCTGTGGAGCGTGCTCGGCGTGCTCGGCTTCGCGCTCGCCCGCCGGGTCGACCTCGCCCGCCTGCGACGGCTCGCCGTGCCGCTGCTCGTGGGGACGACCCTGCTCCTCCTCGCCGTGCTCGCGCCCGGTATCGGCCGCAGCGCCGGTGGCTCGAGCCGCTGGATCGGCGCGGGCTTCGTCCGGATCCAGCCCTCGGAGCTCGCGAAGCTCGCCTTCGTGCTCTTCGCCGCCGACCTCGTGTGCCGGCGCGCCGGCGCACGCGACGAGCTGCGCGAGATCGTGCGGCCGCTCGCCCTCGTGCTCGCGTTCCTCGGCGTCCTGATCCTGAAGCAGCCCGACATGGGGACCGCGATCGTCCTCGTGTGCATCTGCGGGCTCGTGCTCTTCGCCGGCGGGGTGCGGACGCGGCTGCTCGTCGGCGGGCTCGGGCTCGTCGCGCTCGCCGGCGGGGCGCTGGCGCTCGCAGCCCCGTACCGGCGCGCGCGGCTGCTCTCGTTCGTCAACCCGTTCGCGCACGCCACCACGACCGGCTACCAGGTGGTCCAGTCCCTCGCCGCGCTCGGCTCGGGGCACCTCACCGGTGCCGGCTTCGCGGGGTCGGCCACCACCTACGGGCTGCTGCCGAACGCGCAGACGGACTTCATCTTCGCCGTCGTCGGCAACGAGCTCGGGCTCCTCGGCGCCGTCGGGGTCGTCCTCGCCTTCCTCGCCTTCGGCTGGGTGGGGCTGCGCATCGCCGCGCACGCGCCCGATCGCTTCTCCGCGCTCGTCGCGGTCGGCGTCACGGGCTGGATCGTGTGCCAGGCGCTCATCAACATCGGCGGCGTGACCGGCATCCTCCCCGAGACGGGCATCCCCCTGCCGTTCCTCTCCTTCGGCGGCTCCTCCCTCGTCGTCGTGCTCGTCGCGAGCGGCCTCCTCGCGAACGTCGCGCGGGCGCGGGCCACCCAGGAGGAGGGCGCGCCGTGACCGCTCGCGGCGAGGCGCTGTTCATCACGGGAGGCGGGACGGCCGGCCACGTGCTGCCGGCGCTCGCCATCGCCGACGCCCTCGTGGCGAGCGGCGTCGAGCGTTCGGCGCTGCGCTTCGTCGGGTCGCGCCGGGGAATGGAGGCGCAGCTCGTCCCGCCGCGCGGCATCGCCCTCACCCTCCTGCCCGGCCGGGGGGTCGTCCGCCGTCCGACGCCCGCGAGCGCCGCGGCGCTGGCAGGCCTCGGCGTCGCCCTCGCGCGCGCCCTCGTGCTCGTCGCCTGGCACCGGCCGCGCGCGGTCGTGAGCCTGGGCGGCTACGCAGCGCTCGCCTGCTCGCTCGCGGCCGCGGCGCTGCGCCGGCCGCTCGTCGTCGTGAACGTCGATGCGGTGCCGGGCGCCGTGAACCGGGTCACCGGCCGCTTCGCCCGGGTCTGCGCCGTCGCCTTCACCGGCACGCCGCTGCCGCGCGCGGTGGTGACCGGGGCGCCGGTGCGTCCCGAGGTGCTCGGCGTCGACCGCTCGCCCGAGGGGCGAGCCTGCGCGCGCCGGCGCCTCGGCGTCGGAGACGGCGCCCTCGTGGCGGTCGTCGGCGGGTCGCTCGGCGCCCGGCGCCTCAACGACGCGGCCCTCGACCTGGCGAGGCGCCTCGCGGGCCGCAGCGATCTGCTCCTCTACCACGTCGCCGGTGCCCGCAACCTCGAGGAGGTCGGCCGCCGGCGCGCCGCGCTCGGCTCGCCGAGCGGGTCCGTCGCCTACCGCCTCGTCGGCTTCGAGGAGCGGATGCCCGAGCTGCTCGCCGCGGCGGACCTCGTGGTGTGCCGAGCCGGCGCGTCGACGGTCGCCGAGCTCGCGGTCGTCGGCACGCCGAGCATCCTCGTGCCGCTGCCCGGCGCGCCCGGCGACCACCAGCGTCGGAACGCCGACGCGCTCGCGCGCGCGGGGGGCGCCATCGTCCTCGACGACGCGGCGTGCACCGGCGAGCGCCTCGCGGGGCTGGTCGAGGAGCTGCTCGAGGATCCCGCTCGCCTGGCGGAGATGTCCCGGGCCGCGCGTACCCTCGGCCGGCCGGACGCCGCCGCGGCGATTGCGCGCCTCGTCGCCGAGGTAGCCGCGGCGCCGCCGAGCGGACGGGTGCCGGGCGGGCGTGGGGCGCGCCACGGCGAGGAGCGCTCGCCGGGCGCTGGCGCGAGGAGCGCTCGCCGGTGAGCGCCCCGGACCTCAGCCGGCCGCGGCGCGTCCATGTCGTCGGGATCGGGGGCGCGGGGATGAGCGCCATCGCCACGGTGCTGCGCGAGATGGGCCACGTGGTCTCCGGCAGCGACGTGAAGGACGGACCGGCGCTCGAGCGCCTCCGGGCGCTCGGGGTCGAGGTGCGAGTCGGCCACGATGCGGCGAACGTGGCCGGCGCCGAGGTCGTCGCGACCTCGAGCGCCGTCCCGCCGGGCAACGTCGAGCTCGCGGCGGCCCGGAGCGCCGGCGTGCCCATCCACTCGCGCGCCGAGACGCTCGCCGCGATCTGCGCGCAGCGGCGCACGCTCGCGGTGGCGGGCACGCACGGCAAGACGACGACGACCTCGATGGTGGCGCTCGTGGCGGCGGAGGCGGGTCTGTCGCCCTCGTTCCTCGTCGGCGGGGAGGTCAACGAGATCGGCACGAACGCCGCGTGGTGCCCCGGCGAGTGGCTCGTCGTCGAGGCCGACGAGAGCGACGGAACCTTCCTCGAGCTCGCCCCGGAGGTCGCGCTCGTGACGAACGTCGAGCCAGATCACCTCGAGCACTACGGGTCCGTCGAGGCGCTGGAGCGCGCGTTCGGCCGCTTCCTCGCGAACGCGCCGCGGGCGGTCGTGTGCGCCGACGACGCCCGCGCGCGCTCCCTGGCGCCACCCACGGCCAGGACGTACGGCTTCGCCCCCGGCGCGCACGTGCGCATCGCGCGCTTCGCGGGAGGGCGTGCCTCGCTCACGCTCGGCCTCGAGGTCGACGGCGAGGCGGTCGACGACTGGACGGTGCCGGTGCCCGGGGCGCACAACGCCCGCAACGTCGCGGGCGCGGCGGCGGCCGCGCTCGAGCTCGGCATCCGGCTCGAGGTGGTCGGACGGGCGCTCGCCCGGTTCGCCGGCGTGGCCCGTCGCTTCGAGTTCCGCGGGGAGCGCAACGGGGTGACCTTCGTGGACGACTACGCGCACCTGCCGGGCGAGGTCGAAGCCGCGCTGTCGACGGCGCGCCTCGGCGGGTTCCGGCGCATCGTCGCCGTGTTCCAGCCGCACCGCTACTCGCGCGTCGAGGCGCTCGCGCCGGACTTCGCGCACGCCTTCGTGCAGGCGGACGTCCTCGTCGTGACCCCGATCTACGCCGCCGGCGAGAGCGCGCGCCCGGGCGTGTCCTCGAAGCTCATCGTCGACGCCGTGCTCGCCGCCCACCCCGAGGCGCGCGTCGTCAGCTGCTCGAGCCGCGGCGAGGTCGTCGAGTTCCTCGCCGCGACGTTGCGGCCCGGCGACTGCTGCCTCACGCTGTCCGCCGGAGACCTGACGAGCCTCGGCGACGAGCTCTCGGCCGGAGGGGCCGGTTGATGCCGCTCGCCGCCCGGGCGGCGGCGGTCGAGGCGGCGGCGCGCCTCCTCGGCGGGTGGGCGCGGCGCGACGAGCCGATCGGGGGGCGCACCACCTACCGCGTCGGTGGCCGGGCCGCGCTCTTCGTCGAGCTCGGCGAGCCCGGCGTGGCCGACGCGCTCTGCGAGGCCGTGGCCGAGACCGGCGTCGACGTGCTCGTCCTCGGCAGGGGCTCGAACCTCCTCGTCGCCGAGCGGGGCTTCGCCGGCGTGTGCGTCGCCCTCGGGCCGCCGCACGACGCGCTGCGCGTCGAGGCCGCGAGCGCGAGCCTCGAGGCCGGCGGCGCCGTGCCGCTCCCGGTCGTGGCGCGCCGGGCCGCCGCGGCCGGGCTCACCGGGATGGAGTGGGCGGTGGGCATCCCCGGGTCGGTCGGCGGTGCGGTGCGGATGAACGCCGGCTCCCACGGCTGCGAGACGGCCGACCGCCTCGTCTCGGCTCGCGTCCTCGACCTTCGCGACGGGGTCGGGCGCGACCTGCCCGCCGCGGCGCTCGCGCTCGGCTACCGGCGCTCGGCGATCGGGCGCTACGAGGTGGTCTGCTCGGCGCGCTTCGCGCTCGAGCGCGCCGAGGCGAGCCGGGCGCAGGCGCTCGTCGCGCAGCTCGTGCGCTGGCGCCGGGAGCACCAGCCCGGCGGGCGCAACGGCGGCTCCGTCTTCGCCAACCCCCCCGGCGAGTCCGCCGGCCGCCTCATCGAGGCGGCAGGGCTGAAGGGTCGGCGGCGCAACGGCGCCCGCGTGTCCACGAAGCACGCGAACTTCATCGTGGTCGAACCCGGAGGCACGGCCGACGACGTCTACGCGCTCGCCTGCGAGGTGCGCGAGGTCGTCGCGGCGCGCCTCGGCGTCGAGCTCGCCTGGGAGCTGGAGACCGTGGGGTTCGCGCCGTGAGCGCACCCTCCGTCGCGCCGGCGCGCGAGCGGCGGGCAGCGCCGCGACCGGACCCCAAGGTGCTGGCGCGGCGCGTCGCCGTGGCGCGCGCAGCGGGCCGCCGCCGCCTGCGCCGCGCCGGTGTGGCGGCGGCGGTCGTCGCCCTCGGCGTCCTCGCGCTCGTCGTGCTGCACTCGCCGCTGTGCTCGGTGCGCACCGTCACCATCGTCGGCGCGCGCCACACCACGCGCGCCGAGGTCCTCGCCGCCACGGGCTTGCGGGCCCATCCGCCGCTCATCGACGTGAGCAGCGCGCGGGCCGAGGCGGCCCTCGAGGCGCTGCCCTGGGTCGCGCGGGCGCGGGTCACGAAGCGGTGGCCGTCGGCCGTGTCGATCGTCCTCAGGGAGCGGGTCGCGGTCGCCGCCGCGCCGATTCCCGGTGGCCGGGTCGCGCTCCTCGACCCGAGCGGCCGGGTCCTCGAGGACGTGGCGCGCGCCTCGGGGGTGGTGCCGCTCGCCGGCCTCGCGCGCGTGCCGCGCCCGGGCGGCTTCGTCGAGGCGCCCGGCGCCTCCCTCGCTGCGGTCGCCGCCGAGGTCCCCGCCTCCCTCGTCGGCCGGATCGCCTACCTCGCCGAACGCCGTGGCCTCGGGGTCGTGTGCCGCATCGTCCACGGCCCCCTCGCCGTGCTCGGCACTGCGGCCGACCTGCACGAGAAGTTCGTGGCCCTCGCGACCGTCCTCGCTCGGGTGGATGTGACGGGAATCGTCACAATCGACCTGCGGGTTCCCTCGAGGGCGGTCTTGACCCCGTGAGGTGCCCGCCCTATGTTCACGACGTCCGAGTCCCTACCTGCTCCGGTCGCCCGCGCCGGGGCTCGCCAGCTCAGCTCGTCGTCTCCGAGTCGACCCGTCGGCGCGAGGGTCGCGGGCGGGCCGGGACGGACGCGCAGCGGGATTCCCGGTGCCGAGGGCTGGCGGTGAGGTTGTCCCGGGGAGTGGGTCAGCAGGGAGACGGGGGACAGAATTGAGCGGCGCATCGCAGAGCTTCATCGCCGTGATCAAGGTCGTGGGCGTGGGCGGCGCGGGCGTCAACGCGGTGAACCGGATGATCGAGGCCGGCCTGCGCGGCGCCGAGTTCATCGCGGTCAACACCGACGCCCAGGCCCTGCTCATGAGCGAGGCCGACATCAAGCTCGACATCGGCCGCCAGCTGACCCGTGGGCTCGGTGCCGGCAGCGACCCGGAGATCGGTCGCGCGGCCGCCGAGGACCACATCGAGGAGATCGAGGAGGTCCTGAAGGGCGCCGACATGGTGTTCATCACCGCCGGCAAGGGCGGCGGGACCGGCACCGGCGCGGCGCCGGTCATCGCCGAGATCGCCCGCAGCCTCGGGGCGCTCACGATCGGCGTGGTGACCCGACCGTTCGACTTCGAGGGGCGGCGCCGGTCGGTGCAGGCCGAGCAGGGGATCCAGCGCCTGAAGGAGAAGGTGGACACGCTCATCGTGATCCCGAACGAGCGCCTCCTGTCGCTCGCCGACGCGAGCACGACGATGGTGGACGCCTTCAAGATGGCCGACGAGGTGCTCCTCCAGGGGGTGCAGGGGATCACCGACCTCATCAACGTGCCGGGCCTCGTGAACACCGACTTCGCCGACGTGAAGATGATCATGAGCAACGCGGGCAGCGCCATCATGGGGATCGGCTCGGCGACCGGGGAGGGTCGGGCGGTGAACGCCGCCCGGCACGCGATCACGAGCCCGCTGCTCGAGGCCTCGATCGAGGGCGCCCGGGGCATCCTGCTCAACATCGCGGGCGGCTCGAACCTGAAGCTCTTCGAGGTCAACGAGGCCGCCCAGACGATCCACGGCGTCGCGCACCCTGACGCCAACATCATCTTCGGCAGCGTGATCGACGACTCGCTCGGCGACGCGGTGAGGGTCACCGTCATCGCCGCGGGCTTCGATCGCTTCGAGGAGCGCGCCTCGCAGCGCGGCGCGCGCGCCGAGCAGCAGGCGGCCCGTGGTGCCGAGCCCGAGCGCCCGCCGGTCGATGTCTTCGCTGTGGGGGGCGACGAGGTCGACCTCGGTGACGACGACTTCGACGTCCCCTCCTTCCTCCGCTAGCGGGCCGGGGCGCCCGGCGGCGACCCTCGGCGGGGGCGCCCGGGCGGCGATGACGACGAGGGCTGACGGGGACGCCCGCCGCTGGCGGCACGGTGCCGTCGGGGACCTCCCTGCCGACCTGCCCTCCCTCCCGTGGCGCTTCGCTCGCCAGGTGCACGGGGGCGCCGTCGCCGTCGTCGACGGCCGGCCCGGACCGTTCGGGGATGCCGCGGACGCCCTCGTGACCACCGCCGCGGACCTGCCCGTCGCCGTGCTCGGAGCCGACTGCGCCCTCCTCGCGCTGGCCGGGACGGAACGCGTCCTCGCCGTCGTGCACGCGGGCTGGCGCGGCCTCGTCGCCGGCGTCGTCGAGCGGGCGCTCGAGGCGATGCGGCGCCTCGGCGCCCAGGGGATCGAGGCCGTCCTGTCGCCGTGCATCCACCCGGAGTGCTACGCCTTCTCGGCCGGTGACCTCGCGGCGGCGGCTCGCCGCCTCGGACCGGCCGCCCTCGGCCGCACGGGCCGGGACGAGCCGGCCTTCGACCTCCCGGCGGCGGTGCGCGCCGTGCTCGCGCGCGAGGAGGTTCCGCTCGTCGCCACCCTCGGCGGCTGCACCGCCTGCGACGGGGGGCGGTGGTTCTCGAGCCGGGCGCGCCGGGAGGAGGCTCGCCACGCGCTCGTCGCCTGGTGGCCGTCGGCCGGACCGTGACGACGCCCGGCGGGTCCGGGGACCTCGCCCGGATCGGGGAGCGGCTGGAGCGCGTCCGCCGGCGGATCGCCGTGGCCGGCGGCGACCTCGCGAGGATCCGGATCGTCGCGGTGACGAAGGGGTTCGGTCTCGACGAGCTGCGCGCCGCCGTCGCGCTCGGGTGCGTCGACGTCGGCGAGAACTACGCGCACGAGCTCGTCACCAAGGCGGCGGCCGTCGGCGCCTCGCTGCCGGTGCGCTGGCACTTCCTCGGTGCCGTCCAGCGCAACAAGCTGGCGCGGCTCGCGCCCCTCGTCGCCTGCTACCAGGGCGTCGACCGGCTCGAGGAGGGGGAGGCGATCGCGGCGCGCGCGCCGGGCGCCGAGGTCCTCGTCGAGGTGAACGCCGCCGGCCTCCCCGGTCGCCCCGGCGTGCCGCCCGGCGAGGTGCCGTCGCTCGTGGCCGCGCTCGAGCGCCTCGACCTCGCCGTGCGCGGCCTCATGACGGTGGCACCTCCCGAGCGGGAGACGGCACGCCGCTGCTTCGAGACGGTGGCGGCCCTCGTCGCCGACCTCGGCCTCGAGGAGGCCTCGATGGGCATGAGCGACGACCTCGAGCTGGCCGTCGCCGCAGGCTCGACGATGGTGCGCGTCGGGCGCGCCCTGTTCGGGAGCCGCCCGGCGCGCCCCGCGCCGGAGACGCCCCCGGCGCGTCCTCGGGTGCCACAATAGGGTCCTCGCAGGAGGGTGGACATGGCATCGTTCGTGAACAAGGCGCTCGCCTACCTCGGCTTGAAGGACCTCGAGGACGACGAGCTCTACGACGACTACGAGCCGGTCGAGGAGGCTCGCCACGCCCCCCACCGCTCGCCCCGCTCCGCCTACCCCGATCCGGCCCGTCCGGAGGCGGCCGAGACGCGCAGCCTCGTGCGCCCCTTCGTCCCCGAGGAGGCCCGCGAGGCGCCCGGGACACGCCAGGCCGTCGTCCGCCCGCTGGCGCCGAGCCGGCCCGCTGCCGCCAAGGTGCACGTCGTCGCCCCGACCCGCTTCGCCGACGCCCAGCAGATCGGCGACCTCGTGAAGGCGTCGAATCCGGTCATCGTCAACCTCACGACGAGCGACCGCGACCTCGCGCGGCGGATGATCGACTTCTGCTCCGGCCTCACCTACGCGCTCGGCGGCTCGATGGAGAAGGCGGCAGACCAGGTCTTCCTCCTCACCCCCTCGAACGTCGAGGTCACCGCCGAGGAGCGCCAGCGCCTCCAAGAGCACGGGCTGCTCCACTCGTGAGGCGCGCCGCCCTCGGGCCGCCGGCGGCGAGAGGCTGACGATGGCCCTGCGGATCATCGTCGACCTGCTCCAGTTCTACGTCGTCGTCCTCTTCGTCCGCATCGTCCTCTCCTGGTTCCCGATCCACCCCTGGTCGCGCCTCGCCCGGGTGGTCCGCGTGCTCGCGGCGGTGACCGACCCGGTCCTCGCGCCCGTGCGGCGGGTCCTGCCGCCGCTGCGGGTGGGCTCGATGGGCCTCGACCTGTCGCCGCTCGTCGTCCTCTTCGCCCTCCAGCTCGTCGTCCGGCTGCTCGAGCTCGGGTAGTCGCGCGCCATCCGCGAGCGCGGCGCGGGCCGAAGGTACGATCGGCCGCATCACGTCGTTGCTGCGTCGCCGGAGCGGGAGTCGCAACGTGGGATCGCTGCGCGAGGCGGAGGCAGCGCTCGGTGCGCCGGGGCGCGACCGGCGTGCAGGCGGGACAGGTCGCCGGCCGGGCGCAGCGTGGGGGCACCGCCGCCGGTGCGCGCTCGCGGGCGCTCCGGCTCCCGCGGGCCGCGCCGGCGCGTCGAGGACCGAGGGTGAGGTCGGTGCGCGAGCACCGCACGGACGGATCGAAAGGGGGACGGGGAGCCGGGCCGTCGCGCCGGCGGGCCCCTGACGACGAATGGAGATCTCGGGGAAGGTCCTGCGGGAGGTCGAGTTCAGGGACCGCCTGCGCGGCTACGACACCGACGAGGTGGACGAGTTCCTCGAGAACGTCGCCGTCGCGGTGGACGAGCTGCGCGCCGAGCTGGACGCCCTGCGTCAGCGGGCCGCCTCCCAGGCCGAGCCGACCCCCGACGACGACGCGATCCGCCGGACCCTCGTGCTCGCGCAGCGCACGGCCGACCTCGCCATCAAGGAGGCGAACGAGGAGGCGAGTCGGATCCTCGAGTCCGCCCGCGCGCAGGCGCAGGCACTCGTCGCCGGCGCCGAGGAGCGCGCCCGGCAGCTCGAGAGCGAGGCTGCCGACGACCTCACCCAGCGCATCGCGCGCCTCGGCGAGGAGCGTCGCCGCCTCGAGCTCGAGCTGGCCGCCCTCGTCCGCCTCGCCGAGGCCGAGCGCGAGCGCCTCAGCGCGGGCCTGACCGCCGCGCTCCGCCAGGTCGAGCAGGGGCTCGCCGTCTCCGAGGCCGCTCGCGCCGCGCTCGAGGCGGCGCAGGCCCGTCTCGAGGCGAGCGAGCCGGCCGCGCCGGCGAGCGACGGCGTCCCGGCGGAGGGGGCGGGCGAGGCTGCCCCGGACGCGGAGGACGCGCTCTGGGCCCGCTGGACCTCGGGCGTGGACCTCGGGCCCCTCGCCGAACCAGGCGCCGAGGGTGCCGATCCCGGCGCCGAGTGGCGCGGCGGCTGGGGCGGCTGAGCGCGCGCCGCGCTACGAGCGGCGTGCGAGGCCGACCGTGACGCGGCGCGAGTCGGGGAGGGCGTAGACCGCGTCGCCACCTCGGGGCGCGCCGACCTCGAGGGCCGTGGCGAGCGTCTGGCGGCTGAGCTCGGGGCCCCAGCGATCGAGGAGGGCGGCGACGTCGTCGGGGACGCCGAGGCGGAGTGCGATCCGGTCCGTCACGTCGAGGCCGGCCTCCTTGCGTGCCTGCTGCACGATCCGGACGAGGTCCCGTGCCGTCCCCTCCTCCGCGAGCTCCCTCGTGACCTCGAGGTCGAGGGTGACGACGCTCGCCTCGTCCGACAGCACCCGGCTCGAGCGCTCGTCCTCGGGGAGCAGGCGGACGGCGTACTCGCCCTCGAGGAGCGGGACCCCGCCGGCCACCACGCGTCCGTGCTCGTCGCGGGCCCAGTCGCCACGGCGCGCCGCGCCGAGCACGTGCTGGGTCGCCGGGCCGAGGCGCGGGCCGAGGGCCGCGGGCACCGGGGCGAGGACGGTCCTCGCCGTGCCGGCGAGGTCCTCGGTGAGGACCACCTCCTTCACGTTCACCTCGTCGGCGATGAGCTCGGTGAACGGCGCGAGGCGGGCGGCACCGGCGCCGGCGACGGTCAGCCGGCGCAGCGGGAGGCGCGCCCGGCGGCGTTCGGCCTTGCGGATCGAGTGCGCGGCAGAGCAGACGGCGCGCGCCAGGTCCATCGACTCGACGAGCTCGCGGTCGGCTGGCAGGCCGGACACGTCGGGCCAGTCGGCGAGGTGGACGCTGCGCTCGCCGGTGAGGCCCCGGAAGATCGCCTCGGCGAGGAAGGGGAGGAGCGGGGCGACGAGCTTCGAGAGGACGACGAGGACCGTGTGCAAGGTGTCGTAGGCGTCGAGCTTGTCGGCGCGATCGACGGCGAGCGCGCGCCAGAAGCGCTCCCGGCTGCGTCGCACGTACCAGTTCGTGAGGGCGTCGAGGAAGGTCTCGACCGACGAGGTGGCCGAGGCGAGGTCGTAGCGGTCCAGGGCTGCCGTCACCGCCTCGGCGAGCAGCCGCGTCTTGGCCAGGACGTAGCGGTCCAGGACGCCCGACTGGTCCGTTCGGAAGCGGCCGACGACGCCGTCGACCCGGCCGTAGAGGGCGAGGAAGTGCCAGCAGTTCCAGATCGGGTTGAGGACGCGGCGCACCGGCTCGGCGATGGCCTGCTCCTCGATGGCCACGTCGAGGCCGCGCAGCACGGGCGCCGACAGGAGGTACCACCGGAGCGCGTCCGCGCCGATGCGAGCGAAGACGTCCTCGGGGTCCGGGAAGTTCTTGAGGCGCTTGGAGAGCTTGCGTCCGTCGTTTCCGAGGACGACGCCGTGCGCGATGCAGTTGGAGAACGCGGGACGGTCGAACAGGGCCGTGGCGAGGACGTGGAGCGTGTAGAACCAGCCGCGCGTCTGCCCGACGTACTCGCAGATGAAGTCGGCGGGGAAGCTCTCCTCGAAGCGTCGCGCGTGCTCGAAGGGGTAGTGGAGCTGGGCGAAGGGCATCGAGCCGGACTCGAACCAGCAGTCGAGCACGTCGGGCACGCGGCGCATCGTCGACGACCCGGTCGGGTCGTCGGGGTTCGGGCGCGTCAGCTCGTCGATGGCCGGCCGGTGCAGGTCGGCGGGCCTGACCCCGAAGTCGGCCTCGAGCTCGTCGAGGCTCCCGTAGACGTCGACGCGGGGGTAGTCGGGGTTGTCGCTCTTCCACACCGGGATCGGCGCGCCCCAGAAGCGGTTCCGCGAGATCGACCAGTCGCGAGCCCCCTCGAGCCACCTGCCGAAGGCGCCGTCCCGGACGTGGGCGGGGACCCAGTTGATCGACCGGTTGAGCTCGACCATGCGCTCCTTCAGCGCGCTCACCCGGACGAAGAACGAGCGAACGGCCCGGTAGATGAGGGGCGTGTCGGTCCGCCAGCAGTGCGGGTAGCTGTGCGCCCACTCCTCACGCGCGACGAGCGCGCCGTGGCGCTCGAGCGCGTCGATGATCGCCGGGTTGGCGGCGAAGACCTGGTGCCCGGCGAAGTCGGGGACCGAGGCGTCGAAGCGGCCGCGGTCGTCGACGGGGCAGACGATCGGCAGGCCCGCGGCCTCGCAGACTCGTTGGTCGTCCTCGCCGAAGCCGGGGGCGAGGTGCACGATGCCCGTCCCCTCGTCGGTGGCAACGAAGTCTGCCGCGAGCACGCGGAAGGCGCCCGGCGTGCTCGCGAAGTAGGGGAAGAGCGGCTCGTAGCGGCGCCCGACGAGGTCCCGACCGCTGACCGTGCCGACGCGCTCGGCTCCCGCGAGCAGCCCGGCGAGCGCCTCGACGCGCGCCTCGGCCAGCGCGAAGCGCTCGCCGTCGCGCTCGAAGACCGCGTAGTCGAGGTCCTCCCGCACGGCGAGGGCGAGGTTCGAGGGGAGCGTCCAGGGTGTGGTCGTCCACACGTAGAGGTTGAGCCGTTCGCCGCCGGACTCCTCGAGCCGGAAGCGGACCGTCACGGCCGGGTCGATGCGCTCCCGGTAGGCGTCGTCCTGGCGCGTCTCGAAGTTGGACAGCGGCGTCTCGCACTCCCAGCAGTAGGGCAGGACACGCAGCCCCTCGTAGACGAGGCCCCGCTCGTAGAGCGCCTTGAAGGCCCACAGGACGCTCTCCATGTAGGAGCGGTCCATCGTCTTGTAGTCGTGCTCGAAGTCGACCCAGCGCCCCTGGCGGGTCACGTAGCGCTGCCAGGCGTCGCGGTAGCGGAGCACGGAGGTGCGGCAGTAGTCGTTGAAGCGGGCGATCCCGAACTCGGTGATCGGTCCCCGTCCCGAGACGCCGAGCTCTCGCTCGGCCTCCGTCTCGGCTGGCAGGCCGTGGCAGTCCCAGCCGAAGCGGCGCTCGACGTGGCGACCGCGCATCGTCTGGTAGCGGGGGATGGCGTCCTTCACGAAGCCCGTGAGCAGGTGCCCGTAGTGGGGGAGCCCGTTGGCGAAGGGCGGTCCGTCGTAGAAGATGAACTCCTCGGCGCCCTCGCGCGCCTCGACGGAGGCCCGGAAGGTCTCGTCCTTCGCCCAGAAGGCGAGGATCTCCTCCTCGAGCGCCGGGTAGTCCGGGCGATCGGGGACCTCGGGGTAGGAGCGCAGGTCGGCCGGCACGTCCATGGCCCTACGATAGGGCTCGTGGCCGACCGGCTCTTCGAGGTCGAGCGCCCGGGGCAGGCGGGCGAAGCGGTGGTGCTGCGCTGCTACCTGCAGCCAGGCGCAGGGCGCGCCGCGGTCGTCGGCCGGCGGGGCGACGCGCTGCACGTGCGCGTCGCCCCCCCGCCGGCCAACGGGCGGGCGAACGCGGCCCTCACCGAGCTCGTCGCGTCGCTCTTCGACGTCGCCCCCTCGGCGGTGACGATCGCGTCGGGCGAGCGGTCCCGCCACAAGCGCGTCCGCATCAGCGGCGTGGATGCCGCCACCGCCGACCGGCGCATCGACGAGGCGCTCGCCGCCGCGGCGGCGGCCGATCGGGTCGGCGCGCGCCGGCGGGGTGCGCGCTAGGGCCGGCGCCGGCCGGGGGTATCGACGCCCCGTTGGCGATCGGATAACGTCGCGCACCCTTGCCCGGAGAGGAGATGCTGAGCACGATGCCCCGGACGACGACCTCGACGGCTTCGGTCGAGGCGAAGGACCCGGGCGAGGGCAGGAAGAGGTCCTCCCCGGCCCGCCGAAGCGACGCGGCGGCCGAGGCGGGCACGTCCGACCGCCCGAGCGCCTCGAGCCCGAGCGCCTCGAGGAGGTCATCGGCCAAGGCGCCGGCGTCCGCCTCGAAGACGGGTGGGGCCAAGGCTGCGGCGCGCAAGCAGCCCGCCGCGCGCCAGTCCGGCGCGACGAAGGCGGCGGGCGCCACGCGGGAGCGGCCGGCCAAGGCGCCGGCGGCCGCGCAGGGCCGCCAGCCTGCGACCGCCCAGCGCGCGCCGGCGCGCAAGCCGTCGGCTGCGGAGACGTCGAGCCGTCGGCCGAGCCGCGCGGCCCGGCCGGCCAAGGCGGCCAAGGCCGCGGCGGCCGGGTACGCGGGCGACGAGCGCTTCCTCGCCCACCAGCGCCAGGCGCTCCTCGAGGAGCGAGCGACCTACCTCGAGCAGGCGCAGTCGCTGCGCGCCGAGGCGGAGTCGCTCGTCGAGGAGATGGAGCCCGGCGACGTCCAGTTCGACGAGGAGTCGGGCGAGGGCGGGACGGTCACGGTGGATCGCGAGCGCGATCTGGCGCTGTCCGCCCAGGCGCTCGCCGCGGTCGAGGAGATCGAGGAGGCCCTCGCCAAGATCGAGTCGGGCCGCTACGGCATCTGCGAGCGCTGCGGCGAGCTCATCCCCAAGGCGAGGCTCGAGGCCCTGCCCTACGCGCGCCTGTGCATCGCCTGCAAGAGCGGGGGCCTGTCGCGCCGCTGAGCTCCCGCCTGGCGCGCCCGGGCGCGGGCGCGAGCTGGCGGCGGACCCTCACCGTCTTCGCCGTCGCGGCCGCCGTCGTCGGGCTCGACCAGCTGACGAAGGCGCTCGCGCTCGAGCACCTCAAGGGACCACCGGTCCACCTCGTCGGGCCCCTCTCCCTCGCCCTCGCGTACAACAGCGGGATCGCCTTCTCGCTCGGCACCGGCCTCGGCGGGCCGATCCTCGTGCTCGTCGGCCTGCTCGTGCTCGGCCTCGTCGCGTCGGCGCGCCTCGTGACGAGCAGGGCGGGCGCCGTCGCGCTCGGCCTCGTGCTCGGCGGCGCGCTCGGCAACCTCGTCGACCGGCTCGCGCGCGCCGGTGCGGTCGTCGACTTCATCCGGACGACCTTCTGGCCGACCTTCAATCTGGCCGACGCTGCGATCGTCTGCGGCTGCGCCGCACTCGTCGTGCGCTCGCTGCGCCGACCGGCGGCGCGCCGCGGGCGCGCGCGGGCTCGCGACGAGGGGACGGCGCAGCGGTGACCGAGGAGATCGTCGTGCCGAGCGAGCTCGCCGGTGCGCGCCTCGATCGCTGCCTCGCGCTGCTCGCCGGGCGCTCTCGCTCGGAGGCGGCGGCGCTCATCGAGGCGGGGGCCGTGCACCTGGACGGCGTACCGGCGACGCTGCGCCGACGGCGCGTCGCTGCGGGCCAGCGCCTCTCGCTCGCCGAGCCGCCAGCCCCCCGCCGCGCCGCGTGCGCGCCCGCACCGGTCGACTACCGCGTCGTCTACGAGGACGAGGCGATCATCGTCGTCGACAAGCCCGCCGGCGTCGTCGTGCACCCCGGGCGCGGGCACGACGACGACACGCTCGCGGCGGCGCTCCTCGCCGCCTACCCCGAGCTCGCCGGGGTGGGAGAGCCGGGTCGCAACGGGATCGTGCACCGCCTCGACAAGGACACCTCCGGCCTCCTCGCCGTGGCGCGCACCGAGCAGGCGCGCGCCGCCCTCGCCCGTCAGCTCGCCGAGCGGTCGATGGGGCGTACCTACCGTGCGCTCGTCCTCGGGACCATGGCGGCCGACGCCGGCGTCGTCGAGGCCCCCATCGGGCGGAGCCTCGCCAGCCGGACGCGCATGGCGGTGCGCGTCGACGGCAGGCCGGCGCGCACGCGCTACGAGGTGCTCGCCCGCTACCGCTGGCCGGTCGACGCGACCGAGCTGCACGTCGAGCTCGAGACCGGCCGGACGCACCAGATCCGCGTCCACCTGGCAGCCATCTCCCACCCGGTGGCGGGCGACGCCTCCTACGGCGGCCGCTCGCTCGCCCTCGGCCTGCGGCGCCCCTTCCTGCACGCCGAGCGCCTGCGCGTCGCCCACCCCACGAGCGGCGCACCGCTCGAGCTCACCTCGCCGCTGCCGACCGACCTCGCCGCGGTCCTCGGCAGCTGCTCGTGAGCGCCTCAGGCCGCCGGGTGGAGGGCTTCGACCTCCGGCTGGGCAGCGAGGAAGCGCAGCGCCGCCGCCTCGAGGCTGCGGACGCGGCGCACCCCGATGCCGAGCTCGCGGGCCGTCGTCTCGAGCGACGCCGGGGCACGGCCGCTGAGGCCGAAGCGCAGGCGCACGACCGACCGCTCGAGCTCGGGCAGTCGGTTGACCGCGTCCTCGAGGCGCGAGCGGGCGAGCGCGTCGACCGTCGACTCGTCGAGTGCGTCCTCGTCGGTGGCGATGAGGTCGCCGAGGGTCGCGGTCGCGTCGGCGCTGAGCGGCTGGTCGAGGCTCGCCACAACCCGCGGCAGGCGCGGCTCGTAGCCGTCCCCGCTCTCGCGCTCGGCGGCCGCCTCGGCGGCAACGGCGTCCTCGGGAAGGCGGATGGCACGCCCCTTCGACTGCACGGCCCGCTGGAGCGACTGGCGGATCCACCAGGTCGCGTACGTCGAGAACTTGAAGCCGCGGCGCCAGTCGAACTTCTCGACGGCGCGCATCAGCCCGAAGGTCCCCTCCTGGATGAGGTCGGTGAGGTCCACCCCTCGCCCCTGGTAGCGGCGGGCCCAGTGCACGACCAGCCGCAGGTTGGCCGCGATCATCTCGGCGCGAGCCGCCTCGTCGCCGCGTTCGATGCGCTGCGCCAGCGCGACCTGCTGCTCGGCGCTGAGCAGCGGGTGCCTGCCCAGGTCGTCGAGGAACAGGCGCATCAGGTCCGGCCCCCGTTCGGGGCGCTCGACCTGCTCGTCCGTCGTGATCACGGTGGTGATGGCGAGGTCTCCTTCAGCTTCCGCCAACGACCGAGGCTAGCGCCGTTGGTCTCGTTCTAAGGTTGCACCGTTGCTAACGCCACGCTCGCCCCGCTCATTCCAGCCCGTTGCCTCCCGGGCCCTCGGGGAAGTCCTTCCCTGAAGGCAGCCGCGCTAAGCGAGGCGGCGGTGGGCGGCGCGGCGGCACCCGAGGACTTGACGCTCGACCTCGTCCTCGTGCGCCACGCCTCCACGGCGTGGAGCCGCAGCCACCGCCACACCGGGCGCACGGACCTGCCCCTCGACGAGGCGGGGCGGGGCGAGGCTCGCTCCCTCGCTCGGCGCCTCGCCGGCCTGGAGCCGGCCCGGGTCCTCGTGAGCCCGCTCCGGCGCGCTCGCGAGACCTGCGAGCTGGCCGGCTTCGGGGAGCGCGCCGAGGTCCTCGACGACCTCGCCGAGTGGGACTACGGCGAGTACGAGGGGCGGCGCGCCTCGGAGGTGCGCGCCGAGCGGGACGGATGGGACCTGTTCCGAGACGGCTGCCCGGGCGGCGAGGCGCTGGCGGACGTGGCGGTGCGTGCCGAGCGCGTCCTCGCCGTGATCGGGCACGGCAGCGGAGGGCCTCCCGTCCTCGTCTTCTCGCACGGGCACCTCCTGCGGGTCCTCGCCGCCTGCTTCCTCGGCTGGCCCCCGGCGACCGGCCGCCAGCTGCTCCTGGATGCCGGCGCGCTCGGCCTCCTCGGGACCGAGCGAGGGGTGCGCGTCCTGCGCTCGTGGAACGTCGACCGCCTCGCGTGAGCCTCGTGCGAGGGCGCGGTGGTGCCCTGCGAGCCGATGGTCTCCCGAGGCGCCTCGCGATCGCGGCGCCGTTGCGCTTCGGAGGGTCGCTCGGCGAGACGCTGCCCGGCGTCGCCAGGGGTCGAGTCGCCGCCGAGCTGCGACCGGCTGCCGGGCGGACCCGCTCGTGCGCCGAACCGTGCGAGCGGCCTGCGCCCCCTCGGTCGTGCGCCCGAGGACGACCGCCGTTCAGGCGAGGGGCTCGAGGGCAGGGGCCATCCCGCGGGCGCGTGCGACCATGTCGGCGAGGGTGAACGAGTCGAGGTGGCGGCGCATGTGCTCGCCGACCTCGGCCCACACCGCGAGGAGCGCGCACTGGCCCTCGTGGTCGCACGCCCCGTTCTCGTGGGGCCGCCCGAAGTCACCGACGGCGATCGGACCGTCCACCGCGCTCACGATCTCGCCGAGCGTGATCTGCTCGGGAGGGCGCGCGAGGACGTAGCCGCCCCCGACGCCGCGCTTGGAGCGGACGAGCCCGGCCCCTTTCAGGGCGAGGAGGATCTGCTCGAGGTAGGGCTGGGGCAGCCCCGTGCGCTCGGCGATGTCGCGCACCGAGGTGGGCACCGCCTCGTCGGCGCGCAGCGCGAGCGAGAGCAGGGCGCGGCTCGCGTAGTCGCCGCGCGTCGACACCTTCACGGGTCCATCGTAGGGCAGGGCGTCGTATGCTCAGGTAGATGGGACGACCGGAGCCGGGCCTGGCCCTCGCTGGCCCGGCGCCGTCGGAGGGGCCGCTCCTGCCCGACTACGGCGGGGCGTGCCTCACCGGCGTCGTTCCCGCCCTCCTCGCGCTGTGCGAGGCGCCCGAACGTGAGCCGCCGGGGTTCGTGCCCGATCCGTTGCACGGCGCTCGGCAGGTCGTCCTGCTCGTCGTCGACGGGCTCGGCCAGGAGGCGCTCGCGGCCAACCACGACGTCACCCCCGTCCTGTCGTCCCTCGCCGGCGGGCCGATCACCTCCGTGGCGCCGACGACGACGGCGAGCGCGCTCACCTCGCTCACGACGGGGGCGCCGCCCGCCGCGCACGGCCTCCTCGGCTACCGGATGCGCCTCGGCGACGAGGTGCTGAACGTGCTGCGCTGGTCCACCGCGAGCGGGGACGCCCGCACGAGCGCGCCCCCGTCCTCGCTCCAGCCGCTGCCGCCCTTCGGCGGGCGCGCCGTGCCGGTGGTGTCGCGCGCCGAGTTCGCGGGGACGGGCTTCACCGAGGCGCATCTGCGGGGGGCCCGACTCGTCGGCTGGCGGGTCGCCTCCTCGCTGCCCGTCGAGGTCCGCTCCCTGCTGCGCGCCGGCGAGCGCTTCGTCTACGCCTACTACGACGGCCTCGACAAGGTGGCCCACGACGTGGGGCTCGGGGAGCACTTCCGGGCCGAGCTCGCTGCCGTCGACCGCCTCGTCGCGGACCTCCTCGCCGTGCTGCCCGCCGGCGCCGTGCTGGCGGTGACCGCGGATCACGGCCAGGTGCACGTTCCCGGCGAGGCGATCGAGCTCGCCGACGAGGTGGCCGCTGCGGTCCACGCGATGTCCGGCGAGGGACGCTTCCGCTGGCTGCACGTGCGCCCCGGCGGCGTCGACGACGTCGTCGCGGCCTGCGAGGCGTGCTACGGCGACGTCGCCTGGGTACGCACGAGGGACGAGCTCGTCGCCGCCGGGATCTTCGGCGGCCCGCTCGGGGACGACCTCGCGGCGCGCCTCGGCGACGTCGCCCTCCTCGCGCGCGCCCCGGTCGCCTTCCGCGACCCGGGCGACACCGGCGAGCTCCGGCTCGTCGCGCGCCACGGCTCGCTCACCCCCGAGGAGCTCCACGTGCCCTTCCTCGCGGGGCGGCCGTGAGGATCTACACGCGCCGCGGCGACGGGGGGATGACGTCGCTTCGCGCCGGCGTGCGGGTGCCGAAGGACCACGCGCTCGTCGAGGCGAACGGCGCGATCGACGAGGCGCAGGCCGCGCTCGGCCTGGCCCGGGCGGAGTGCGGCGACGACCCGGCGCTCGCAGCGCTGCTCGTCTCGCTCGAGCGGGACCTGTGGATCGTCATGGCCGAGCTCGCCACGCCCGAGTCTGGCAGCGGGTCGGCGGCCGCTGCGCAGGTCGTCACCGAGGCGATGGTCGATCGCCTCGAGGAGGCGATCGACGCGACGATGGCCGGGCTCGAGCTGGCCGGCGCCTTCGCGGTCCCGGGCGACAACCGGAAGAGCGCGGCGCTCGACTTCGCTCGCACCGTCGTGCGGCGCGCTGAGCGGCTCGTGGTGGGTCTCGGGCGCGAGCGGAGCCTCGTCGTCGCCTACCTCAACCGGCTCTCGGACCTGTGCTGGGCGCTCGCCCGGGCGAGCGAAGCGGCGCACCTCGTCAACCGCGCCGGCGAGGGCCGGACGGCCGCGCCCAGGCGACGGCCCGCCCCGCCCGGCGGTGCACCGCTAGGGTGAGGCCGAAAGGAGCACGATGGTGGTGCGGCTGGAAGCGGCCGAGCGCGCCGAGGGGGCCGACGCGGTCGCGGTCGGCGTCGTCGAGGGGCCGCGCCGACTCGACGGCGGCGAGCTCGACGCGGCCGCGGCCGAGCGGGCAGGCTTTCGTGCCGCCCTCGGGGAGACGTGGGTGCGCGAACGCCCCGGCGCGCTCGAGGTGCTCGTCGGCCTCGGCGACGCGGCCGTGGTCGACCTCGAGGCCCTTCGGCGCTTCGGCGCGGCGGCGGCCCGCGCCGCGGCACGCTGCCGTCGCCTCGCGCTGCGCCTCGACGGGCTGGTGGCGCTCGCCGACCCGGTGGCGGCCGCGCGCGCGGTGGGGGAGGGGGCCGGCCTCGCGTCCCACCGCTTCGCCCGCTACCGCGCGGCGGACGGGTCGGCGCTCGAGGCCGTGCTCCTCGTCGGGGCGCCGCTCGAGGCGGTCGACGCCGGGGCGCGCGCGGCCTCGGTCGTCGCCGAGGCGGTCTGCCTCGCGCGCGACCTCGTCAACACCCCGGCGAGCGACCTCACGCCCCCGACGTTCGCCAGCCTCGCCGCCGAGGTCGCCACGAGCGCCGGCGTCGAGGCGCGCGTCCTCGACGAGGCGGCCATCGCCGAGGCGGGCCTCGGGGGCCTGCTCGGCGTGGCGCGCGGGTCGGCCGAGCCGCCGCGGCTCGTCCGCCTCGAGCGGCGCGTCGACGGCCGGCCCGACGCACCGACGGTCGCCCTCGTCGGCAAGGGCATCACCTTCGACTCGGGTGGCCTGTCCCTCAAGGGCGCCGAGGCGATGGAGACGATGAAGACCGACATGAGCGGCGCGGCGGCGGTGCTCGCGGCGATCGTGGGCGCCGCCCGCCTCGACCTCCCGACGCGCCTCGTCGGCTACCTCCCGCTCACGGAGAACATGCCCGGCGGGCGGGCCACCAAGCCCGGGGACGTGCTCACCATCCGGAACGGCCGGACGATCGAGGTCCTCAACACCGACGCCGAGGGCCGGCTCGTGCTCGCCGACGCGCTCAGCCTCGCGGCGGAGGAGCGACCCGACGCGATCGTCGACCTCGCCACCTTGACCGGTGCCTGCGTCGTCGCCCTCGGCCGGGCGATCGCCGGCCTGATGGGCAACGACGACCGGCTCCTCGCGGCGCTCGAGGCGGCGGCGAGGAGGGCGGGCGAGCCGGTCTGGCAGCTCCCCCTCCCCGCCGGCTACCGGCGTCAGCTCGACTCGGAGGTCGCCGACCTGAAGAACGTGGGCGCGCCGCGTCAGGCGGGGGCGCTCGTCGCCGGGCTCGTGCTCGAGGAGTTCGTCGGCTCGGTCCCCTGGGCGCACCTCGACATCGCCGGTCCGGCGCGCGCCGAGGAGGACGCCGGCTACCTGCGAAAGGGCGGCACCGGCTTCGGCGTGCGCACCCTCCTCGCCTTCCTGGAGGCCTACGAGCCGCTCGGTGGGCAGGTCGCCGGCGAGACGCGCGGCAGGTCGCTGTGGCGCTGACCGGCGGGGCGTCGCCGCCCGAGGAGCAGCCGGCTCCCGCCGAGGCGCGCGGCCCGTTCACCCTCGCCGTCGACGTCGGGGGGACCGGCATCAAGGCGTCGGTGCTCGACGCCCTCGACCGCATGGTCGCCGAGCGGGTGCGCGTGCCCACGCCCTACCCGCTCTCGCCCGAGCGCTTCGTGGAGGTGCTCGTCCGCCTCGCGCGCCCGCTCCCTGCCTTCGACCGGGTCGCCGTCGGCTTCCCCGGCGTCGTCCGGCGCGGCCGGATCGTCACCGCCCCGCACTTCGTGACTGCGGCAGGTCCGGGCAGCCGCGTGCTGCCCGACCTCGAGGCGGCGTGGTCGGGCTTCGACGCCGCGGGGGCGATCGCTCGCGCGCTCGGCCGCGAGGTCCGCATCGCCAACGACGCCGACCTGCAGGGGCTCGGCGTCGTCGCCGGCGAGGGCCTCGAGTTCGTGGTCACCCTCGGCACAGGGGTGGGCACCGCGCTCTTCCTCGACGGCCGTCTCGCTCCGCACCTCGAGCTCGCCCACCACCCCTTCCGCAAGGGGCAGACCTACAACGAGCAGCTCGGCGACGCCACGCTGCGCCGCATCGGCCCGAAGCGCTGGCGCCGGCGGGTGCGGCGAGCCCTGGAGAACTTCCGGGTTCTCGTCAACTTCGACCGCTGCTACGTCGGCGGCGGGAACGCCCGGCTGCTGCGGGACGAGCTCGCGCTCCCCTACGTGGTCGTCGACAACGTCGCCGGCATCACCGGCGGCATCCGGCTCTTCGAGACCGACGCCGTCTGAGCCCTGCCGGGGGAGACCCTCGACGGCGCGGCCCGCGCCGCCGAGGCGCGCTCGGGGCACTGCGCGCGCAAGGCGGTGACGAGGTAGCGCGCCGGGACGCGCGAGCTCTCCGAGAGGGTCGCCATGAGGGCCTGCCAGGAGCCGCCGCCGGAGCCGGCGAGCGACGCAGGGGCCAGCGCGAGGCGCAGCTCGCCGAGGGCGGCGGCGCGATCGGCGCGCGCTCGGTCGGGGCGCTCGTGCGACGCGCGCGCGTACAGGGCGAGGGCGCGGTCCACGTGCCGGCAGGCCTCCTGGCCGAGCGCGTCGGCGGACTGGCTCGAGCAGCCCGCCGCCCCGAGCAAGAGCGCGCCCGCGACGAGACCGCGCCCCGGGCGGCGCCTCACTCGCCGAGCCACGCCGGCGCGGCGTCGAGGAGGAAGCGGCTCACCGCGAGCGCCCGGTCGAAGGTGTCGCAGAGCAGCTCCTCGCCCTGCAGGACGCGCGCCAGCGACACCTGGACGCGCGCCACGATCGTGAGCCGGCGCACCGGGGGGTCGGTGACCGACCCGAACGAGTCGGTGGCCGAGATCTCGAGCGGCAGGTCGAGCCCACCGATGCCGGCGAGGTCGATGGCCAGGCGCAGCAGGTCGGGGCCGTTCGGCAGCGGGGGGATGCCCCAGTTGAACGTGAGGGGGAAGGACCACTTGTCGGGCGGCTCGACGTCGTCGGGCAGCGCGACCACGGCGTCCTCGAAGTCGAGCAGCGTGCGCGGGTCCACCTCGAGCGCGAGGTGCAGGTCGATCGGCCCGCCGCAGCCCTCCTCGGGGTGCAGGTCCACCTCCCAGAACTGGCGCAGCGAGTAGGTCTCCACGAAGTGCCGCTCGTCGTGCACGTGGAAGCCGTGGTCGACCGCGTGGTCCTTGAGCTCGGCGACGTAGCCGGCGACGTCGATGACGGCCATCTGTCGGAGTGTAGGCGCCGGCCGCCGCGCCCGAGCCGCTCGGGTAGCCTCGGCCCGTGGGAGACGACCGCCTGCTCGCCGTGCTCGGCGAGGCGGCGGCCGCCTGCCGCCAGGCGCTCGACGACGTCGACGACTGGGGCCTCCCGGGAGCGCGCCCGGGCCAGTACCGGGCCGACCTCGTCGCGGACGCCGCCGCCGTCCCCGTCCTGCTCGGCGCCGGGCTCGGGGTCCTCAGCGAGGAGAGCGGCCTCCACGCTCCCGAGCGCGAGCTGCTCGCCGTGCTCGACCCGCTCGACGGCTCGACGAACGCGGCACGCGGCATCGCGCGCTACGCGACGAGCGTGTGCGTCCTCGACGCCGAGGGGCCGCGCGCCGCCCTCGTCGTCGACCAGGCGAGCGGGAGACGCTACGAGGCCGTGCGCGGCGACGGTGCGGCGCGCGACGGCCGACCGGTGCGGCCCTCGGCCGCGACGGCGCTCGGGGAGGCAATCCTCGGGCTCTCGGGGCACGCGCCGCGCCACCTCGGCTGGAGCCAGTACCGCGCGCTCGGGGCCATCGCCCTCGACCTGTGCGCCGTCGCCGACGGCACGCTCGACGGCTTCGTCGACGCGGGCGCCGATGGGCACGGCCCGTGGGACTACCTCGGCGCCTCGCTCGTGTGCGCCGAGGCGGGTGCGCTCGTCGTGGACGCGCGGGGGCGGGACCTCGTCGTGCGCAGCCCGGCGACGCGCCGGTCGCCCGTCGCGGCGGCGACGGCCGACCTGCTCGGCGAGGTGCGCGAGGCGCTGGGGGCGACCGCCCATCCGGGGGGGCGCTAGTGGCCGGCGACGCGCCGACACCACCGGCCCCGGACGAGCCCGCCCCGGCGGGCGCGGCGCCCGGCGAGGAGGCGCTCGGCGTCCTGCTCGCCCTCCAGGACGAGGACACGCGCCTCGACCAGCTCCGCCACCGCCGCGCCACGCTCGCCGAGCGCGCCGAGCTCGAGGCGCTCGAGGCGCGCGCCAGCGAGCTCGCCGCGCAGCGCGACGCGACGGGTGCCGAGCGCGAGCGGCTGCTCGCCCGCCAGGACGAGCTCGAGGCGAGGGTGCGCGAGCTCGAGGGGCGGATGCGCGCCCTCGACGAGAAGCTCTCGAGCGGGGCGGGCGCCTCCTTCCGGGACCAGGAGGCGATGGCGGCCGAGCTCGCCTCGCTCTCGCGCCAGCGCGACGCGCTCGAGGACGAGGAGCTCGAGGTGATGGAGGCGATCGAGCCGCTCGAGGCTGCCCTCGCGCAGCTCGGAGCCGACGAGGCCGACCTCACCGGACGGGCCGGCGACGTGCGCCGCCGGCTCGCCGACGCGGAGGCCGTGATCGACGGCGAGCTCGCCGCGCTCGTGGCGCGCCGCGACGCGCTCGCGCGCGCGCTGCCGCGCGAGCTCGCTGCGGAGTACGAACGGCTGCGGGCTCGCCTCGGGGGCGTCGGCGCGGCCCGCGTCGTGCACGGCTCGTGCTCGGGGTGCCACCTCCGGCTCTCGGCGACCCAGCTCGACGAGATCCGGCGCGCGCCGGCGGGCGTGCCCGCGCGCTGCGAGCAGTGCGGGCGCATCCTCGTCGCCTGACCGGGCGGGGGGCGGCTCGCTGTCCACAGGGAGGCGGGGATTTCCACATGCTGCGGTGGATTGTCCACCGCGCGCGGTGGGTAACGCGCGCACTCAGCTCGGCGCACCCGGTACCGTAGGCCATCCGCCACGCTCGACCCGCAGAGCGCGGTGCCCGTCCCTGGAGGTCTCCCATGGTCGGCCTCCGCCGAGCCGCTCCACGACGAGCCCGCCCGCGCCGGCGCGCGGCGGGCTCGTGGACGCTGCGCCGCCGCGTCGGCCTCACCATGGTCGCGGTCGCGCTCGTCGCCTGCGCGCTCGGGGCCGCCGACGCCTGGAACGCGTGGCGCTCGATCGAGCTCACCCGCGTCGACAACGCCCGGTTCGTGCGCGCCGTCGACGACGCCGCCGCCCTGCAGCTCGCCCTCACCGAGGAGGCGCGGGCGGCGCGCGACCTCGTCGCGACGCACTCGCCCATGGTCCTCGCCGACGTGGCGGCGGCCGAGCGCGACGCCCGCGCCCGCCTCGCGTCGCTGCGGGGGGAGGTCGCCGGCTACCCCGCCCTGGTCCGCGCCCTCGGGCGCATCGACGAGGCGAACCGGCGCTGGGCCGAGGCGGTCGCCTCGCTCGCCGCACGCTCGAGGGGCGCCGTCGCCCTGCCGCCGTTGCCGAGCGCGCAGGCGGGCGCCCTGCACTCGTCGCTCGCCACGCTGCGCGACCGGACGGCGCGCGAGGTCGAGCGCCAGGGCACGACGACCTTCTGGGTCGCCGTCGGCGCCGCGGCCGGCGCCGTCGTGATCGCCGTGGGCGGCTGGCTGGCCCTGTCGCGCTGGGTGAACGACCCGATCGAGCTCCTCGCGAGCGAGGCACGCGAGGTCGCCTCGGGCAACGTCGACCGACCGATCCGGGCGGTCGGTCCCCCCGAGCTCGCCGCGCTCGGTGCGGACGTCGAGGACATGCGGGTTCGCCTGCGGGACGAGGCCGCCGAGACGCGCCACGTGCGCGCCGCGCTCCTCGAGCACAGCCCGCTGCAGGTCCTCCTCGAGGCCGAGCTCGGACCGTCCGCACGACCGACCGGCCTCGAGATCGCGGCGCGCCTCATCCCGGCGCAGGGGACCCTCGCCGGCGACTGGTACGACGCGTGGCAGCTGCGCCCCGGGCTCGTCGGTCTCGCCCTCGTCGACGTGTCGGGCAACGGCGCCGCCGCGGGGCTGTTCGCGCTCCACATCAAGCACCTCCTGCGTGCGGCGCTCCGGCTCGGCCTCGCCCCGGGCGCGGCCATCGACTGGGTGGCGGGCCAGCTCGGCGACACGGGCGAGCGCTTCGCGACCGCAGTCGTCCTGGACGTGTCGTCGGAGGGGCGCTGCCGCTACGCGAACGCCGGGCACCCCGCGTCCCTGCACGTGCACGACGGCGGCATCGACTGCCTCGCGCCGACCGGTCCGCTGCTCGGCCCGTTCCCCGGGACGTGGGCGACGCGCGCGCTGGCGCTGCGTCCGGGGGACGAGCTCATCTGCTACACGGACGGCCTCTCGGAGGCCGTGAGCGACGGGGGCGAGCGCCTGGGGACCGAGGGCCTCGTCTCCCTCGTCGCCGCCCTCGGCCGCCACGCCCGTCCCGCGCAGGTGCTCGACTCCCTGCTCGCCCCGGTGCGCCGGGCCGACCGGTCGGGCCGCCCGGACGACGTGACTCTCGTCGTCGCCCGCTACGAGGGCGCCTGACTCCGGGGAGGCGGCAGCTCCTCGCCAAGCGCGGCGAGGGCCTCGTCGAGACCACCGTAGACGTCGATGACGAGGTCGAGGCCGCTCGCGACGAGGGCGTCCCGGACCACCCCGCCCGGTCCGGCGAGGGCGAGGCGCCCCCCTGCCTCGGCGAGGCGGTGGCGGGCGGCGACGAGCACGGACAGGCCGGTCGAGTCGACGAAGCCGAGCTCGCTCACGTCGACGAGGAGGCGCGGGACGTGCGCCTGTGCCGCCTCGACGAGGCCGCGCCGCAGGACCGGCGCGGCGAGCAGGTCGAGCTCGCCGCGCAGGCGCAGCACGCGGGTGTCGCCGACCTGCCCGTGCTCGATGACGAAGCCGCCGCCGGGGGCGCTCTCGCCGCCCGGCGGTCGGCCGCCGCCTGCCGTGCCGTCCTCGCTCATGGCCCGTCAGCGAGCCGTGCCGCGAACGGGCTCTCCGGCCAGGCGACGGGGGGCTCGCCGCGGGATTGGCGTACGAGCTCGCTGGCGAGCCACTTGCGGAAGGCGACGACATCCGCGCTCGGCGGCTCCGTGAGGAGGAGGTCGGCGCTCGCGCAGTAGGCGTCGGCCTCGTCGAGGACGGCGTCGAGCAGCTCGAAGGACTCGCCGAGCCGACGCGGCAGCCGGTGGACGAGGTCGAGGGAGGTGCTCCCGCGCGACGCCGCCTCGCGCAGCATGGCCGCCTGGTCGGCGGCGAACAGGAAGAACGGCGTGCCGAGTCGCTCGATCGCCTCGAGGAGCCGGCGCGGGGCGGCGGACATCGGGCTCTCGCCGCTGCCGCTGAGGAGCCGCAGCTCGCGGTGGAGCCCCTCGTAGTGGGCGGTCGTCCGAAGGTAGAGGCCGATCGGCAGGCCGAGGAGGCGGTAGGCGAGGAGGTCCTCGCCGTGGCCTCGAGCGCCGGGTCCCTCCGTCCGGTCTCGGGCGAGGCCGCGACCCGGGACGGCCGACCGGCCCACGGGGCGGCGGTCGTCGAGCTCGAACCAGACCACCTTGCCGTCGGGGACGATGTCGATGCCCCACCGCTGGGCGAGCGAGCCGAGCAGGGTGAGGCCCCGCCCGGTGGCGGCCTCGAGGCCGTAGCGCTTGGCGATCGGCATCGCCGGGCTCGAGTCACCGACCTCGACGCGCAGCCCGCCCGGTAGGGCGCGGTAGGCGAGGCGGAGCTCGGTACGCGCGTGCAGGACCGCGTTCGTGGTGAGCTCGGAGGCGAGGAGGACCGCCCTGCCGATGAGCTCGGGCGGAGCCCCGGCGAGCTCGTGGCGCAGCCACTGCCGGGCCGCGGCGGGGCTCGTGTCGGCGCAGGGGAGGACGATCTCGCCGCGGTCCTCGGGGCCGAACGCCCGCCAGCGGGCGGCGTCGGGCGGCAGGCGGCGCGGGGGACCGGGCCGAGCCCCCGAGCCGGGTGCGCCCTCCTCGCCGGTGGCACCGGCCTCCTCCTCGGCGGGGTGCGAAGCAGGTGGTGCTTCCTCGCTGGGCTCGTCGACCTGCACTGCTAGCAGGCGTCGAGGTTCCCAAGCGTCGACGGCGCGACGTCCGGTACGGTGTCGCTCCCCGTCCCGCTCACGAGCCGGTGGCTCGCCGTGCCGATCGGCGACGGCGTGCGCCGGCGTCGATGGGGCCGGTTGGCGTGGTGCATCGCTCTCCTCTCCCACGGGGGAACTACTACCAACGGACTACCCCGGTCGAGCGGTGCGAAACGCCGTGCTGGGCGCTTCGCGCCGTCCCTGCCAGGGGGGCCGGACGCTGCGTGGGCGCTCGGCCGCTCGCCGAGGTCGCCGCGCCCTTTACGTGACGGTGGCGGCGAGCCATCCTCTCCCTATGGGAGCGATGGCGACTGGAGCGATGGGGGCCGAGCCTGCGGCCGGGGAGACCGACGGCGGCGCGGCGGGCCTCCTGCGCATCCAGGCCCGGCGAACGGCGGCCGAGCTCGTCGTCGAGGTCGCCGGCGAGCTCGACATCGCGACGACACCGTCGCTTCGCACCCTGCTCGACGAGGCGGTCGACGGCGGCGCTCGCCGCGTCGTCCTCGACCTGGCGGCGCTCGACTTCCTCGATTCGACAGGCCTCGCGACCTTGATCCACGCCTCGAAGCGCCTGCGCGGCAGCGGAGGCGATCTCGTGCTGCGCGCGCCGTCGAGGAGCGTCCGCTCGCTGCTGCGCATCGTCGGCCTCGACACGGTGCTCAGCGTCGAGGACTGACCGCTCGCAGCCCGGCACGGCCCGTTCGGCGCGTGCCGGGAGCACGGCCGGTGGCCGCTGGTGGCCCGGCCCGGCCGGGGCCGCTCGCCGGCGCAGACGTCAGGCGCGGAGGGCTTCGTCGAGGGTCTCGAAGATCGGGAGCTCGCCGTCCAGGCGTAGCGCGTGCGCGACGCCTGGCGCGAGGTGGCAGACGCAGAGGTCACCGCCTCGGTCGCGCGAGCGCCGCAGGCCGGCGAGGAGCAGGGAGCGGCACGTCGAGTCGACGAGGCGGACGCCTGCGAGGTCGAGCACGAGCCGGGAGGGACCGTGGCTCGTCGCCTCGAGGAGCTGCTCGCGCAGGCGGGGCGCGGCGTGCAGGTCGAGCTCGCCCTCGAGCTCGAGGACCGTGCGGCTGCCGACCTGGCGCTGCCGCAGCGCGACGTCGGCCCGGGGCCCGTGCGGGCACGCGCCCGGCACGGTGCGCGACCAGGCGCTCTCGGTCCAGGGCACGGGGCGCTCGCCGCGCGCCTGGCGCGCGAACTCCCCGAGGCACCACCTGCGGACGGCGACGGCCAGGGGGCTCGGCGCGAGCGTGAGGAGGAGGCGACCCTCCCGGCAGTAGTCGTCGGCCTCGTCGAGGAGGTGGTCGAGCTCGCGGCAGCCGGCGGCGACCTCATCGGGCACGTAGTAGAGGTAGTCCTCGAGGTCGAGCGCCGACGCGGTCGTCGAGCACCTCGGGTCGGCGATCGACGGCGCGGGGAAGCGGCCGGTGATCGCCGCGGCGAGCTCGACGAGGCGCTCGCCCGCCTCGCCGCCCACCCGGTGGTGGACGACGAGGAGCTGGAGCTCGCGCAGCAGCCCCTCGTAGTGCTCGGCCGCGTGCGCCATCTGCTCCGAAGGGATCCCGAGGAGGTGGTAGGGGCGGAGCGGCTCCTCGCTGCGACGAGCGCGCGCCGACGGGTCGGGCGGCGAGTCCGTGGGCCCCCGGCCGCCGGACGTGGCGCCGCCGAGCTCGAACCAGACCGTCTTGCGGTCGGCCTCGGCGACGACGCCCCACCTGCTCGCCACGCGCTCGACGAGGTGGAGGCCCCGGCCGGTCGTGGCGTCGGGAGACCACCGTCTGGCCGTCGGCAGGAGCGTGCTCCCGTCGACGGTCTCCACCCGCACCGCCTCCCCGCACCGCTCCAGGCGGACCTCGATCGAGGTGCGGGCGTGGAGCACCGCGTTCGTCACGAGCTCCGAGACGAGCAGGAGCGCGGCGTCGACCGTGGCGGTCGGTGCGTCGCCGAGGTGAGTTGCCAGCCACTCCCGTGCGGCACGCGCGCTCGTGGCGTCCGGGGGCAGCAGCAGCACTCGACGCGGCGGGGACGCGCTCATCGGACCCTCGAGATGGTGAGCTGTTCCCCGAATCGTATGCACTGCAAACGCTGGCCACTCGTGTTTCGGCGCATCGTGCACCCGGGGCGCACCGACCTCGCGTGGAGGTGGGCCCGTCGGGCTCGTCGCGACGGCGGGTCGAGGCCGCAGGCGCTGGTCTGGCCGCCGGTCCCGCCACCGTCAGTCGCGTGTCTCGTCGCCCCTGGCGCAGCTGCGCAATCCGCCTGCACGGGGCAGCGCGGGCGGCAACGCCACCGCGCCGGTTCGCCGGTCGCCGGGCTGCAGGCCGGCCAGCTCGCTGCCGGCGTGCGCCGCGTCCGGCGAGCAGGGCGCGACGGTCCAGCCTTGCTCCCGGGCCGGTGGCGTCGCGTCCGGGACCGCTCGGGCCGGGGGGCCGTCCGCTCGCCATCTGGCCAGTAGGAGCGCGGTGGGCGGCGCGGTTCTGGACGAGAGCGGCTGTGCGAGGCCTCTGACCTGCGCTCTTGACTCGTCTCGGCCGTCGACGTCGGCGAGACGTCCGCGTACGTCCGAGCACGTCGTCGACGGCGTCTGGTCCTCGGAGTCGGGCCACAGGTGGCCGTCGGTGTTCGGCGTCTCGGTTGCCGAGACAGGCTGGACCGTCGTCAGCGGTTCGCCGTGGCGAACGAGGACGCTCGCACCGAGGTGGCCGAGCGCGTCGGCGCCGGTGCCGGCTGGCGCCTCGGCTGCTCCCACCGCGCGCCGCCCGATCCCGAAGAAGACGGTGCGCCGGATCGGGGACCCAGCCGTCTGCGGGGAGGCGAAGCCCTCGGGACCGACTCGGTAGGCCGCCCAGGCGAGCCGCCAGGGCATCCGCGGCTCCGCGGGGAACGGAATGGTCCGGTGCGACGCCTCGGTCGCTGGTGAGCCGGGGAGATCCGTCGGACAGGAGGGCGAGCTGGCGGTCGACGGCCGAGACGCCGACGGGTTGCTCCGGGAACCGACGCGCCTTCGTCGCGGCCGGCCGCGCGCGCCGCTCCGCGACCGTTCCGCTCCCGCCGGCCTCGGTCGACGCGAGCGTGATCACGCTCCCCGCCAGTGGCGCGGGCCGCCCGTGAGGGACCTCGCCGCCGGGGACGGGCCGCGGCGGGCGGCACCGGATGGAGCGGGATCCGGCGACCCTCCGCTGCCCCGGCGTGCGTGCGGACGCCCGTACGCATCCCGAGGGTTCCGGTCCTGGAACAGATCGAGGAGATCGAGGAGATCGAGGCGCCCCAGCGCTCGATCGCGAGGCTGCCAGCGAGTGCGCCGAGCGGACTCGACGGTGAGGAGGCCCTCGGCGTGTTCGGCGCACTCGCGGATGCCTTCAGGCGCGTCCGCATCCTCGACGGCGGCGGCGCGAGTGCGCCGCTCGCGGCACCCCGCCCGCTCGTCGAGCGCTCGTCCCCCCGCGCCCGGGCCGTGCGGCTAGCGGAGGGGGGGCCCGAGGTCCCCAGGCGCGGGGTGTGGTCCGGGCGGATCGCTTCCCACGATCGTCGCGAGCGCGCCCCTCCGGGAGACGCCGAGCTTCGCGAACACGTGCCGCAGGTGGAACTCGACGGCTTTCGTCGTGACGACCAGGCGGAGCGCGATCTCCCGGTTCGTGAGTCCGCTCGCCGCGAGCGTCGCGACGCGCAGCTCGCTCGGGGTGAGCGACGCGAGGCCCGAGACGGCCGCGCGCCGCGGCCGCGCGCCGGCGGCCCGGAGCTCGTCGCGCGCGAACGCGGCGAGCGGGCGCGCACCGAAGCGCTCCGCGAGCTCGAGGCCTCGCCGCAACGGCTCCTGGCACTCCCGGCGCTGCTTCCGCCGCCGGAGGGCGGCGCCCAGGTCGACGAGCGCGTGTGCGAGGGCGAGGCGCGACGGCGACCCCTCGAGGACGGAGACGGCCTGCGCGGACCACTCGGGCGCGTCCGGACCGTCGTCGACGAGGCCGCAGAGTCTGAGCGCGAGGCCCACGGTCCGGGGGACCCCGGTTGCCTCCGCGCGCTCGCGTTCCTCCGCGGCGAGCGCGCGGGCCTCGTCGCACCGGCCGAGTGCGAGCGCCGCGCGCGCGGCAACGAGCCGCCAGGGGATCGGTCGCGCGGAGACCCCTTCGGACGCGACCCGCCGGCCCGCGGCGCAGGCATCGGCGAGGGCCGCGGCCGGGTCTCCGCGGGCGAGGCCGAGAAGGCCGCGCGCGACGAGGAGCATCGAGAGCTCCCAGGCGTCCGCGGCAAGGCCGAGGTGGCTGGCCTGCGCGAGCGCGGCCTCGGCGCCGGCGAGGTCCCCGAGCTCGAGACGCGCGTGCGCGAGGACGGCGCACGCGGCCCCCGCGTACATCCCCCAACCGAGGCGTCGCGCGTCGAGGGCGCGCGCGGCGTCCTCGGCTGCGTCCTCGAGCGCTCCTGTGAAGAAGAGGACCCACGAGCGCAGGTAGCGGACCGTCGCCGCGGCGGGGACCGACCCGAGTGCGCACGCCTGCGCGAGCGCGCGCCCGAGGAGTGCCCGGGAGCGGTCGAGGTCGTCTGCGTAGAGGAGCGCGACTGCGGCAGGCGTGAGCATGAGCCCGCCGTCGCGTTCGATCCCGGCGACGACGGCCTCCCCGCCATCGGCGAGGGCCCGCTCGAGGAGGGGCGCGAAGGCGGTCCGCGGGGCACCGGCGAGCGCTTCCTGAGAGGCGACGAGCGCGAGGGCGACCCGCTCGACGGGGAGCTCCTCGCCGCTGCCGACTCGGGCGAGGTCCGCGACAACCGCACGGACCCCCGCGACCTCGCCCCGCCCGGAGGCGAGCGCGCACGCGATGAGGGCGCGCAGCTCGCGCCGGCGCGCATCGGGGCCGTCGATGTCCTCGGCGAGGGCGCGCTGGAAGGCCGCGGCGGCCTCCTCGTGGCGGCCGGCGCCCATGAGGATCCGCCCGAGAGCGCTCAGCAGCTCGACGCGCGCCGCGCGCTCGGCGGTGGACGCGAGGGCGTCGTCGAGGTGCTCGACGGCACCCGGGAGGCCGGCGGCGGCTTCGGCCTCGGCGAGGAGACGGACGAGGCGGAGCCGGACCTCGGGGGCCGGCGGCTCGCGCAGCGCCCGCTCGAGGTAGCGGGCGGCGAGGGCGGGCGCGCCCCGCGCGCGGGCGCGCGCGGCCGCCTCCTCGAGCACGGCGACGACCCGGTCGTCGCCGGTCGTGAGCGCGCCGAGCAGGTGGGGCGCGACGAGCTCGGCAGGGTCGCCTCGGGCGTCGCGGGCGCGCGCGGCCGCGAGCTGGAGGGCCGCGCGGGCTCCCGCGGGTACCCCGGCGGCGATCGCGGCAGCGACGAGGGGGTGGCGGAGCCGGAGCGGTTCACCAGGGGCGAGGAGGCCGACGTCCGCGAGGGCGTCCGCGGCGGCGGCCGTCTGGGCCACGTCGGGGAGCCGGGCGAGTACTCGGGCCATCGCGAGGTCGATCTCGCCGACGACCGCGACCGCGCGCGCGAGGGCAGCGGCCGCCGGTCCGAGCCGGTCGATCCGTCGCACGACCGCGCGCAGGACCCCGGCGGGCGCGATCGCGTCGAGCGCCGCGAGGCCGTCGGCGTCGGGGCGGACCCCGGCGCGGGCGAGCTCGGCGACGAGCTCGGTGACGAGGAAGGGGTTCCCGCCGGTCGCCGCGGCGCTCGCGGCAGCGAACTCCGGCGCGACCTCCGGTGCGCGAAGGCCGCGGCGAAGGAGCGCCGCCACCGCGTCCGTGCTGAGCGGCGCGGGGCGCAGAACCGCCGCCGCCTCGTGCGCGAGCGCGGCCAGCTCGGACACCTCGGCGACGCCGTCGGCGCGGAAGGCGACGACGACGGCGAGCGCGAGACCCCGGAGCCGGTGCGCGAGGTAGGCCAGGAAGCGCAGCGACAACGTGTCGAGGAGCTGCGCATCGTCGACCACGAGCGCGACGGGACCGCTGCCCGGCCCAGACCGGCAGAGGGTCGCGACCATCTCGTAGAGCCCGCGGACGATCGCCATGGCGCGGGCCTCTCCGGTTACGCCGAGGCTCGCCGTGCCCTCCGTGAACAAGTCGGCCGCGAGGCGGGCCGGACCCGCGAACAGCTCTGCGGCCCCCTCCCCACGCGCGCGGACGACGGGTTCGAGCAGCTGCAGCGCGCCGCCGAACGCGAGCGCCTGCTCGTGCTCGTCGCCGCGGGCGCGAAGGACCTCCATCCCGGCCGCCCGCGCGCGGCGCGCCGCGTGGTCGAGCAGGCGCGACTTGCCGATCCCCGCTTCGCCTTCGACGACGAGGAGCCGGCCGGACCCGCGTCTCGCGGCGCGCAGAGCGCCCGCGATCGCACGGCGCTCCGCATCCCGTTCGAGGAACAGCGCGGGACGCGGTCCGCGCGCCGCCATCTCCACCCTCCCGGACAACCTTCGCCCGGAGAACCCTGCCCCACGAAAACTCTCGGGTCTTCACCCTAGTGCGCCTCGTTCCGGGGGATCAGAGAGTCGCACCGTCCCGGCCCGTGCGACTGATCGGGCGCACGGGCGCGCCTGGTGGCCAGGGGGCCGGGGGAGAAGTCCGGGAACCGAGAGAAGGGAGCGAGGGTGCAGGCGAGGGGTCCGATCACGGGCGAGGCGACCGGGGTGCGCCGGAGATGGCGCGCGAGCGCGCTCGGCGCGCTCCTCGCCGTCGCACTCGGCCTCGGGGGCGCGGCCGTCGCGCTCCTCGGCGCCCCCCGCGCGAGCGCCGCGCCGAGCTGGGGTCCGCCGACCTCGATCGACCAGGCCTCCAGCATCATCACCGCGCTCGCGTGTCCGTCGAGCACGCTCTGTGTCGCCGGGGACGACACGGGGAACATCCTCTACTCGACCGACGGGGCGGCGACCTGGACACGCGTGAACGTCGACGGGACCAACACGATCACCTCGATCTCGTGTCCCTCGACGGGCCTCTGCGTCGCCGTCGACAACAACTCGTCGGTCCTCTTCTCGACGGATCCCGCGAGCTCGTCGTGGACCACCGTCCCAACCGTCGACACCTACAGCCGCGACATCACCTCGATCTCCTGCCCGTCCACCGACCTGTGCGTCTTCGTCGACGCGCAGTGGCGCGCGTTCTTCTCGACGACTCCGACCGGACAGTCGTCAGCCTGGTCGCTCGACAACGCTGAGTCCTGGGACACGCTCACGACCAGTGCGTTCAGCTCGATCTCGTGCCCCTCGAGCGCGCTCTGTGTCGTCGGCGGCCAGTGGAGCAGCCAGCTGAGCCCCGCGGACGTCTTCGCCTCGACGCAGCCCACGAACACCACCAGTTCGACCGCGTGGATCGACGTCGGCGACGTCGACGGGAAGAACATGGTCACCGCGGTCTCCTGTCCTTCGACGAGCTTGTGCGTGGCCGGGGACAACGCGGGGAACATCCTCACCGCGAACGGCGATCCGACCAACGAGGTCAACTGGTCCACTGCATCCTCGGTCGCCTCGTCCAAGATCACCGCGATCTCCTGCCCCACGACGAGCTTCTGTGTCGCCACCGACGTGGGCGGTCAGGTCCTCGTCTCCGACAACCCGTCCGCTGGCGGGTCGTCGTGGACCGCGAGCGTCGTCGACCCGGGACAGGCCCTTACGTCCCTCGCGTGCGCGTCGACGAGCTTCTGCGTCGCGGGGGACGGCTCGGGTCAGGTCGTCGCGACCGCCGCGCCGGGGACGCCGACGACGGGCGTGCCGACGACGACGAGCGCACCGGCAACGACGAGCTCGCCGACGACGACCAGCGCGCCGGTGGGCGGGACGCACCTCTCGGTCGCGGCGACGCTCGGGAGCGGCGCGGCCCTGGTCGCGCCGGGAGGGAGGCAGGCGACGATCCGGCTCACCTGTCTCGTCGCGACGTGTCGCGGCAGCGTCCGCCTCCGAGCTACGGTGCTCGAGCGGATCGAGACCCCCGTCGTCGTCCACGGTCATCAGGTCGTGCGCACGGTTCTCCGCCGGCGTGTCCTCACGCTCGGGGCGCGCACCTACGCCGCCGGATCCGGCGTCCACACCCTGTCGGTGCCGCTCGATCGGTCGGGACGGCTCCTCCTCGCGCGCACCCACCGGGTGGTCGTGCGGGTGACCGTCGTCGCGAACGGCAGGGCGAGCGTGCGGTCCCTCACGCTCGTCGAGCGCAGCGCGCGCCGGGCGGCGAGCCGCAACCGGCACCTCTCGGCGCGGAGGTCCTGACTGGCGCGGTCCGGACTGGCCTGTTCGATGCGGACCCGCCCCAGCTCTCCGGGCCGCGGGTCCCCGCGGGCCGAGCTTCCGGCGCGCGGGGCCCGCGTAGCCCGAGGAGTCAGTGCCGGTGGGCGTCGGCGACCGCCGTGGGGAGTTCGCCGCCATCGCTGACGTCAGCGCGGGTGAAGCCGCGGATCTCCTCGAGGACGCCGCGGCGGACCTTCGCGATCCGGTCGGGGTCACCGACCTGGCTCCGGCCGACGCCGACGAGGTCGAACGCACCTCGGCGGCGGCGCGCGAGCTCGCGCAGGCCGGCGCGACCCGTACCGCGCGGCCCGAGGGTCTCCATCACGTCGACGCCGAGGCCTACGCCGCCGACGACCATGACCGGGACGCGCACGACGGCGCGCGTCCACCCCGCGAGGCCGCGGTCGGACGCCGGCTACGTGGGGACCCGAGCCTCCAGGAGGAGGCCTCGAGACGGTCGACCCGGGCCTCCTCGAAGCGGGCGACGATCGTCGCGAGCTCGGTCGCGGTCTCGGTGACGCCCGCCGCGTCGTCGACCTCCTGTCACGAGGACGAGGGGAGCTCCACGCCGACGACGAAGTCCTCCCCGACCGCGGCGCGGATCGCCCCGATCACCTCGTTCGGGGAGCGAAGCCGGTCCGGGAGCGCATCGCCGCCGTATCCGTCGTCATGCGTCGTCGCGGCGGTCGGTCGCGGGCCCTTCCTCGTCTGCGAGACGTCCGCGAGCATCCGCGAGACGACGCGCGACGGTGCGAGACAGCGACGATATAACTGACCTGCTCGGACGCCATTTCCGCACATCTGAGCAGGTCGCGGCGGCGAGTCGACCTGTAGGCGGGGTTCTGTCCCCGGGCTGCGCCCGGGGGGTGGCCATCCATCTACGCGGCCTACCTGGGGACGTCGGGCGGGCCACCCGTCCCACGCTTGGCCTTGCTCCGGGTGGGGTTTGCCGTGCCGACCTGGTCACCCAGGTCGCGGTGCGCTCTTACCGCGCCGTTTCACCCTTGCCTGTGCCCGAAGGCCATCGGCGGTCTGTTCTCTGTGGCACTTTCCTGCGGGTCACCCCGACTGGCCGCTAGCCAGCACCCTGCCCTGTGGAGCCCCGACCTTCCTCATCCCACCGGCTCACCCGGCGGAACGCGGCCACCCGGTCGGCTCGCCGCCTCCCCCATTGTGCCGCACGCACCGACGCTGTGCGCGCTCCACGCCGGGGAGACGGCCGGGCGTTAGCCTGCTGCCATGGCGAGCGGCGGCGCTCCCGAGGAGCTGCGCTTCGAGTTCGGCCTCGACGCGCGCGGCGAGGGGGCGGTACCCGACGAGCCGAGGCCGGTCGCACGGGCCGCGCCCACAGGGCGCCGCTCGCGCCGACCCCTGGACACGGCTGCGCAGCTTCGCCAGCGGATCGAGGGTCTCCGGGCGCAGGGGACGGCGCGAGCGGCCGTACCACCGGAGGACACCGCGGCCGCCTCCGATGCGGAGGCGGAGACCCTCAGCATCGCCGCCTTCTACGAGCGGGTGCGGCGCGCGATCGACCGGGAGTTCGCGGGGGAGGTCTGGGTGGCGGGGGAGATCCGCAACCTGCGCGAGCGTGGCGGGCATCGCTACCTCGAGCTCGCCGACCACGACTCGCCCGGCGGGCGTGCCTCCCAGCAGCTCGAGGTCGTCTGCTGGGCACGCGACTGGCCGCCGATCGCGGCGGCGCTCGCGGCGGCCGGCGTCGAGCTCGAGATCGGCCGGGTGGTACGCGTGCGAGGTCGGGTCTCCGTCCTGGACCGGTCCAGCAAGCTGAGCCTCACCCTCACGGCCCTCGACGTGGAGGCGCTCCTCGGCAGCATCGCCGCGGCGCGCCGGCGGCTGCTCGCCACGCTCGAGGCCGAGGGGCTCCTCGACGCGAACCGCCGACGCCCCCTCCCGCCCGTGCCGCTGCGCGTCGGGGTCGTCACGAGCCCCGGGAGCGAGGCGCACCGCGACTTCGTCGGCCAGCTGGAGCGCTCGGGCTTCGCCTTCGTCGTGCGCCTCGAGGGCTCGCTCGTGCAGGGGCCGGAGGCACCGGCCCAGCTCGCAGCGGCCCTCGGCCGCCTCGTCGCGTTCCAGCCGGACCTCGCCGTCGTCGTGCGCGGCGGCGGGGCGAGGGGCGACCTCGCCGCGTTCGACGACGAGGTCGTCGCGCGGGCGATCGCGACCGCGCCCTTCCCCGTGTGGACCGGCATCGGCCACACGGGCGACCGCTCGGTCGCCGACGAGGTCGCCCACCGCTCGTACATCACGCCGACCGCCTGCGGCGAGGCGGTGGTCGCCGCCGTGCGCGAGTACTGGGACGCCGTGCGCCAATGTGTCGGGGAGCTCTCCGGCCTGGCGCGCGCCCGCCTCGAGGCGGCCCGCCACGGCCTCGACGGGCAGGCGCGCACGCTGCGCAGCGGGGCGCGCCACCAGCTCGAGCTGCACCTCCACGAGCTCGTCGTGCGCGGCAGCCGTGTCGAGCGCGCCGCGGTCGTCGAGCTCGAGCGCGCCCGGCAGACGCTCGCGTCGCGCCGGCGGGCGCTCGTCGACGCGCTCGCCCGGCGCACGGCGGCCGAGGCCCAGGAGGTGGGCCGTCGTCGCCAGGTGCTGCGCGCGTACGACCCGCGTCGTCAGCTCGAGCGCGGCTGGTCGCTCACGCGAGACGAGGCGGGACGGATCGTTCGCTCCGTCGTCGGGCGCCGCCCCGGGGAGCGCCTGCGGGTGACCGTCAGCGACGGTAGCGTCGTGACGAGGGTGGAGGCGCTGCGCAGCGCCCAGGAGGAGCACCGGTTGGGCGCGCCAGCCGGGCACGCGAGGGGGTAGGGCGATCGACGAGGTCGCGCCGGGTGCAGGCGAGGTGCCGGTGAGCGAGCTGTCGTACCGGGACGCCGCGGCCGAGCTCGACGGCATCATCGGCGAGCTCGACAACGGCGTCGTGGACGTCGACGTGCTCGAGGTCCGCTTCCAGCGCGCCGTCGAGATCGTCGAGGAGCTGGATCGGCGCATCCGGGGCGCTCGGGCGCGCGTCGACGCGCTGCTGCCCCGCCTCGAGGGCATCGGGGGCGAGCAGGGGAGCGCCGATGCCACCTGAGCCAGCGGGAGCACCCGGCGCGTCCTTGGGAGGCGGGGCGGCCGTGGTCGAGCGGGCCGGCACGGTCCTCGTGGTCGGCTCGTCGCTCGCGGGACTGCGCGCCTGCGAGCAGCTGCGCGCGCTCGGCCACGCCGGCCGCATCGTCCTCGTCGGCGCGGAGGCCGGCCTCCCCTACGACCGCCCGCCGCTGTCCAAGCGCTTCCTCGCCGGACGGCTCGACGAGCCGGCGCTCGCGCTGTGCACGCGCGAGCACCTCGAGTCCCTCCAGCTCGACGCCCGCCTCGGCGTGCGGGCGAGCGCGCTCGACGTCGAGGGTCGTCGCTGCGAGCTCGAGGACGGCTCCGAGGTCGCCTTCGACGGGGTCGTCATCGCCACGGGGGCCACGCCGCGCACGCTGCCGGGGGCGCGCGACCTGAAGGGCGTCCACACCCTGCGGAGCCGGGGCGACGCGCTCGCCCTGCGCGACGCCCTCGGCGAGCCCAGCGTTCGCCTCGTCGTCGTCGGCGGCGGCTTCCTCGGCATGGAGGTGGCCGGGACGGCTCGCGAGCTCGGCTGCGAGGTGACGGTCGTGGAGCCGCTCGCCGAGCCGCTCGGGCGCGTGCTCGCCGCCGAGCTGGGCGCCGCGCTGCGGGCCCTGCACGAGCGCCGCGGTGTCGTGGTGCGCACCGGGGTCGGGGTGCGGGCGCTGGCGGGAGAGGGCCACGTGGAGGCGGTTGAGCTGACCGACGGCTCCCGCCTCCCAGCCGACGTCGTGCTCGTGGCGATCGGGGTCGTCCCCGAGGTCGACTGGCTCGCTGGCTCGGGGCTCCGCCTCGAGGACGGCGTCGTCTGCGACGCCGCCCTGCTCGCCGCTCCCGGGGTCGCGGCCGCGGGCGACGTCGCCCGGTGGCCGCACCCGGCCGCTCGCGGCCTCGTCCGCCTCGAGCACTGGACGAACGCGGCGGAGCAGGGCGCGCACGCGGCTGCGAGCCTCCTCGCCGAGGGCGCACCGCCGCCGTACGTCCCGGTCCCGTACTTCTGGTCGGACCACTTCGACACGAAGGTGCAGGCACTCGGCTTGCCGATGCCCGAGGACGACGTGGAGGTGATCGACGGCAGCCTCGCATCCGGGCGCTTCGTGGCCTGCTGCGTGCGTGCCGGACGCCTCAGCGGGGTCGTCGGCTTCGGCCGTCCCCGCCAGGTCACCGCCCTCCGGCCGCTGGTCGCGCGCGGCGCCCCGCTCGCCGAGGCCCGGAGCCTCCTCGTGCCGTGAGCGGGTGCGGCCCGCGCGCGGGCCACGGGCCGGGCGCGACGCCGGCGGCGCGCCGTCGCGTGCCCCGCTCGCAGCGGCGCGCGCTCGCGCCGTAGGCTGTGGGCGCGTCGTACCTCGCGCCGGCACCACCTGAGACCTCGCTCCTCGCGTGCGGGCCGCCGCCGTGCGCTCGCGCCCGTCGGCACGGTCCCGCCCCGCTCGCGCCGGGGCTCGAGCCGTGAGACGGCCCGACCTCACGACCCTGCCCGATCTCGTCCACGGTCGGTCGTGGGCCGGGCCAGTCCGAACCCGCCGACCCGTCTACGTCGACCTCCTGCCCCCCTGCAACGCGGCGTGCCCTGCCGGCGAGAACGTCCAGGCGTGGCTCGCCTCGATCGAGGCGGGCCGTCACGAGCAGGCCTGGCAGCTCCTCGTGGCCGACAACCCGTTCCCCGCGATCGAGGGGCGCGTCTGCTACCACCCCTGCGAAGACGCCTGCAACCGGGCGGAGCTCGACGAGGCGGTGTCGATCCACGCGCTCGAGCGCTTCCTCGGCGACCTCGCGCTGGAGCGTGGCTGGCCGCTGCCCGGGCCGCCGCCGCCCACGGGCAGGCGGGTGCTCGTCGTCGGTGCCGGTCCGAGCGGACTGTCCGCCGCCTACCACCTCGCCCGCCGGGGGCACGAGGTCGAGGTCCGCGACGCCGGCGCGCAGCCGGGCGGGATGATGCGCTACGGCATCCCCGCCTACCGGCTGCCACGCGACGTGCTCGACGCGGAGGTCGAGCGCCTCGGCGGCCTTCGCGTGCGCGTCGTGCGCGGCCACCGGGTCGAGGACCTCGAGGCCGAGCGGCGCGAGGGAGCGTTCGACGCCGTGTTCGTCGCGGTCGGCGCCCATCTGTCGAAGCGCGTCGACATCCCCGCGCGCGACGCCGGGCGCATTCTCGACGCGGTGTCGTTCCTCAGGGCCGTGGCCGAGGGCGAGCGGCCGGCGCTCGGCCGCCGCGTCGCGGTCTACGGCGGCGGCAACACGGCGATGGACGCGGCGCGCACAGCCAGGCGCCTCGGCGCCACCGATGCCCTCGTCATCTACCGGCGCACCCGGGCGCAGATGCCCGCCCACGCCGAGGAGGCGGCCGAGGCCGAGGCCGAGGGCGTCACGATCAACTGGCTGCGCACCATCAGCGCCTTCGAGGGCCACGAGCTCGTCGTGGAGGCGATGGAGCTCGACGACGCCGGCGTCCCGCACCCGACCGGACGCCTCGAGACCCTCCCCGCCGACAGCCTGATCCTCGCGCTCGGCCAGGAGAGCGACACCGCCTTCCTCCGCTCGGTCCCCGGGGTCGCTCTCGCGCCCGACGGCACCGTCGTCGTGTCCTCCTCGATGATGACCGGAGCGCCGGGCGTCTTCGCCGGCGGCGACATGGTGCCCGCCGAGCGGACGGTGGCGCCCACCGAGCCGACCCGCCGGGCGATCAACCTCGCCTGGCGCGAGCCGCTCGTCGCGTCGAGCCGCGAGCACGTCGCGTTCTTCGAGTCCCTGCCCGCCGTCGAGCGACCCCGGGTGGACTTCGCGACGGTGCGCGGCGCGCAGTTCCTCACGCCGCTGTTCGAGTTCTCCGGTGCCTGCGCCGGGTGCGGCGAGACCCCCTACCTCCGGCTCGTGTCCCAGCTCTTCGGCGACCGGGCCGTGATCGCCAACGCCACGGGCTGCTCGTCGATCTACGGCGGGAACCTCCCGACCACGCCCTGGACGACCGACGAGAACGGCCGGGGGCCGGCGTGGTCGAACTCGCTGTTCGAGGACAACGCCGAGTTCGGGCTCGGCCTGCGCCTCGCGGCGGACCACCACGCCGCCGTCGCGCGCCCGTCTCGTCGAGCTGCGCGACGCGCTCGGCGCCGAGCTCGTCGACGCCCTGCTCGGCGCGCCCCAGCGGAGCGAGTCCGAGCTCGCCGCCCAGCGGGCGCGCATCGCGACCCTGCGCCGGCGCCTCGCAACGCTCGACTCGCCCGCGGCCGACGACCTCGCGAGCGTCGCCGACCACCTGCTGCGGCGCAGCGTCTGGATCGTCGGCGGGGACGGCTGGGCCTACGACATCGGGGCTGGCGGCCTCGACCACGTGCTCGCGAGCGGCAGGGACGTGAACGTGCTGGTCCTCGATACCGAGGTGTACTCGAACACCGGCGGCCAGGCGTCGAAGGCCACGCCGCTCGGCGCCGTGGCGAAGTTCGCCGCGGCCGGCAAGACCGTCGAGAAGAAGGACCTCGCCCTGCAGGCGATCGCCTACGGCAGCGTCTACGTCGCCCGTGTCGCGATGGGCGCCGACCCCCAGCAGACGCTCACCGCGCTGCGCGAGGCCGAGGCCTACGACGGCCCGTCGCTCGTCATCGCCTACAGCCACTGCATCGCGCACGGCATCGACATGCGAGACGGCCTCGCCCAGCAGTACCGGGCGACGGCGAGCGGCTACTGGCCGCTCATCCGCTACGACCCCCTGCTGCGCAGCGCCGGGGCGAACCCCTTCCTCCTCGACTCGCCGCGGCCGAGGATCCCGCTCTCGGACTACACACGCCGCGAGCTGCGCTACTCGATGCTCGCCGGGACCGACCCGGCCGAGGCCGAGCGTCTCGGGTCCCTGGCGCAGGCGGCGGTGCTGCAGCGCTGGGCTGTCTACGAGGAGATGGCGACGCGTCCCGCGGGGAGGTTCCCCGCCGACGCCCGCAAGCAGCGGTGACGGACCTTCGCACGACCTACCTCGGCCTCGAGCTCGCGCACCCGCTCGTCGCCTCGCCGTCGCCGCTCTCGTACACCCTCGAGGGGATCCGCCGACTGGCCGACGCCGGGGTCAGTGCGATCGTGCTGCACTCGCTGTTCGAGGAGGAGGTCCGCGCGCAGAGCGATCGCCAGGCGCGCCTCGTCGAGGCGGGCAGCGAGAGCTTCGCCGAGTCGCTCACCTACTTCCCGGCGGTCCCCGGTGCCGACGCTGGTCCCCGCCAGTACCTGAGCCTGCTCGAGCGGGCCCGGGCGAGCATCCCGATCCCGGTGATCGGGTCGCTCAACGGCGTCACGACGGGGGGCTGGACCGCCGCCGCGCGCCAGCTGCAGGACGCGGGGGCGTCGGCGATCGAGCTCAACCTCTACTCGGCGCCGGTCGGCCCCGAGGTCACCGGACGCGCCGTCGAGGAGCGCCACGTCGAGGTCCTCGGCCTCGTCAAGGCCTCGGTCGGCGTGCCGGTGGCGGTGAAGATGAGCCCCTACTACAGCTCCGTCGGCGAGATGGCGCGCCGCTTCGTCGAGGCCGGGGCCGACGGGCTGGTGCTCTTCAACCGCTTCCTGCATCCCGACATCGACCCGGAGTCCTTCGCGCTGGTGCCTGGGATCGGGCTGTCCACGCCGGCGGAGGGACGCCTCGCGCGCACGTGGATCGCGCTGCTGCGCCGGCGACTGGACGTCGCGCTCGCCGCGACGACCGGTGTCGAAGGCCCCGAGGACCTCGCTCGCTACCTGCTCGCCGGGGCGGACGTCGTCATGAGCACGTCGGCCCTGCTGCGGCACGGCCTCGATCACGTGGCGGTCCTGCTCGAGGGCCTGCGCGCCTGGATGGCGCGCAAGGGCTTCGGCCGCCTCGAGCAGCTGCGCGGCCTGCTCGCCGCGCCGGCGGGCGTCGGCGACGCCGGCGCCCGTGCCGACTACGTCGCTGCGATGCAGGCCGCGAACGCGAGCACCACCGGACCGTGGTGACCTGCCGGCTGGCCCCGGCTGCTTGACGTCCGGCCCGGGCAGCGGGGCGATGGGGCCAATGCCCCTGGCGGGTCGGCGCGCGCCGGGCGAGCCTCGAGCGACGTGGAGCGCGCGCGACCGGTCGGCCCGGCCGACCCCGGGGGCGACTCGCAGGCGCCGGGCAGCGGGCCTGCGCTGCCGCAGGACGACGCGGTCTCCTGGCGCCACGTCGTCGCGGCGCTGCGCGTCCGCAGCTTTGCCTGGTACTGGGCGAGCCAGCTCCTCTCCGGCCTCGGCAGCTGGTCCCAGACGGTCGCCCAGGCGTGGCTCGTGCTCGAGCTCGCCCGCACGCCCTCGCGCGCTGGCGTGTGGCTCGGCACGGTCACCCTCCTGCAGTTCCTCCCGCTGCTCGCCTTCGCTCCGCTCGGTGGCGTCGTCGCCGACCGCCTCCCGCGCCGCCGGCTGCTCGTCGCGACCCAGAGCGCGTCTGCCGGGCAGGCCGTTGCGCTCGGCGCGCTGGTGGCCACCGGCGCGGTCCGGCTCTGGGAGGTCGGGGTGCTGGCGTTCGCGCTCGGCACGACGAACGCGCTCAACAACCCGGCCCAGCAGGCCTTCGTCCCGGAGCTCGTCGGGCGGCGCCTCGTCGCCGACGCCGTGGCGCTCAACAGCGTGCAGTTCAACTCGGCCCGCATGCTCGGCGGCGCGCTCGGCGGCGTGGCGGTCGCCGCGTGGGGCGTGCCCGGTGCGCTCTTCCTCAACGCGGCGAGCTTCCTTCCCGCCATCGCCGTGCTCGGCGTCATCCGCCCCGCCCACAGCCCGCCGCGGCGCGGCCGGCCGGCTGCGTCGATGCTCGCAGAGCTGCGCGACGGCTGGCGTTTTGCCTGCTCCTCGGGGCCGATCCGCCGGGTCGTGCTCGTCTTCGGCGCCGCCAGCCTCTTCGGGTTGAACTGGCAGGTGGTGATGCCGCTCGTCGCCCGCTTCCTCGTGCACCGCCAGGTGACCGGCTTCGGCGACCTCATGGCGGCGTTCGGTGCCGGCTCGCTCCTCGCGGCGCTGCTCCTCGCCCGTGACCGCCGGGCGAGCGAGCGCCGCCTCGTCGAGGGGGCGCTCGCGCTCGGGGCTGCGCTCGCGCTCGTCGGCCTGTCGCGCTCGTACCTCGCCAGCTTGCTCCTCGTCGCGGGCGGTGGCGTCGCGAGCATCGTCGTGACGATCACGGCGAACACGCGCCTGCAGCTGCTCGCACCCGACCACCTGCGCGGGCGCGTGATGGGCATCTACGTGCTCCTCATGGGTGGGACGACGCCGGTCGGGGGGTTCCTGCTCGGCGAGGTCGCCGGCCGCCTCGGCGTCCGGCCCGGCATCGTCGCCTTCGGCGTCGTGACGGCTGCGAGCGTCGCGGCCGCTGCGCTGGCGACGCGCCGACGCGCCGCTCGCGACTCCCGGGGCGAGGCGCCGCCCCCCGAGGGCCACCGGGGGGGCTGGCCCGAAGGGGGGAGCCCGGCGGCGTGCGCCGGAGCGGCCGACCTGGGCCCGGCGAGCCGGCCGCCCTCCCTGGCCCTCGGCTGCCCCGAGGGTGTGGCACGCCGGTGAGGTGCCGGAGCCGGCGTGCGAGCCCGCCGTCCTCGCTCGCGTGCTCGTCGCTCAGAAGTCGAGGGCCGAGAGGCTCGGGACGGTGCGCAGCGCCCTCGCCCGCGCGTCGAGCCAGCGCTCTCGATCGAGCCGGCGCCGCGGCTCGATCACGGCGCGCGGCGGGTTCAGCTGCGCCGTCTCCTCGAGCGCTCCCCAGGTGCCGACCGCCGTCCCGGCGAGGAAGGCCGCACCGAGCGTCGTCGCGTCGAGCGCGCCCGAGGCGAGGACCGGGCGCTGCAGGGCGTTCGCGAGGAGCTGGAGGAACGAGGCGTTGGCGCTCATGCCGCCGTCGACCCGCAGCTGCTCGACGCGCCGGCCGCCGTCGGCCTCGAGCGCCTCGAGCAGGTCGGCACCGCGCTGGGCGATGCCCTCGAGGACAGCGTGCACGAGCTCGGCGCGGCTCGTCGACGCGCTGAGCCCGATGAACGCCCCGCGCGCGCCGAAGTCCCACACCGGGCTGCCCATCCCGGCGAGCGCGGGGACGAAGATCACCCCGCCGGCGTCCCGCACGCTCGCGGCGAGCGAGTCGGACTCGGCGACGTCACCGAGCAGGCCGAGGCCGTCGCGCAGCCACGCGAGGCAGCTGCCCGCGGCGAGCATGATGGCCTCGAGCCCCCACGTCGTGCGCCCGGCGAGGCGCCAGGCGACGATCGGGAAGGTTCCGCCTGGTCCGCGGGTGGGAAAGGGCGGTCGTATGGTCCCGACCGTCGCGTCGAGCATGGCGCCGGTCCCGAAGGTGCCCTTCGCGCTGCCCGGCTCGAGGCAGCCCTGTCCGACGAGGGAGGCCTGCTGGTCGGCGACGAGCGCGGCGATGACCGGCGCGCCGGGCAGGGCGCTCGCCGGTGCCAGCAGGCCGGCCGAGTCGACGATCTCAGGGAGGACCTCGGGGGGGATCGCCAGCGCGTCGAGGACTCGCTCGTCCCACCCCGAGGCGTCCTCGAGCACGAGACCGGTGACCGCGGCGTTCGTCGCGTCGGTCACGTGCAGCTTGCCGCCCGTGAAGGTCCAGGCCATCCAGGTGTCGAGCGTCCCGAAGCACAGTGCGCGCCGGTCGGTTGCGTCGACCTGCTCGAGGAGGAGGGCGAGCTTGGTCGCCGACTGGTTCGGGGCGAGACGGATGCCCGAGGGGCGGAGGGCGAGGCAGCGGCCGACCGTGCGGAGGTCCTCCCAGCCGATCCCGGGGGCGACGGGCCGGCCGGTCGCACGCTCCCACACGACGGTGGAGGCCCGCTGGGTCGCGATGGCGAGCGCGTCGACCTTCCCGGCCGCGGCGATCGCGGCGCTCGCCACCTCGAGCGCGGAGCGGGCGAGGGCCGCGGCGTCGAGCTCGGCGACGCCGGGGGTCGGCCGGCTGACGGGGAAGGGTCGCTGCTCCTGGTGGCGCACGACACCGTCGTCGGCCACGATCGACGCGCGTACGCTGCTCGTGCCGACGTCGACGACGGCGATGCTCACCACGCCTCCCGCTGCCGCACGGTGCGCGAGCCTGCCACAGCGGGGCCTCGCGGCGGATGGGCCCGCCCGGCGGCGCCGGGAGCCTTTGGAAACAGACTAAGGTTGGAGCTAGTCGAACGACTGTTCCGAGTGAGGGATCCAGCGAGAGAAGGGAGAGCCGTGCCGCAGCTCAAGAACTCACGGACCGAGGCGAACCTGAAGGAGGCCTTCGCGGGCGAGAGCCAGGCGAACCGCCGCTACCTCTACTTCGCCCAGAAGGCCGACGTCGAGGGGTACCCCGACGTCGCTGCGCTGTTCCGCTCCGTGGCCGAGGGCGAGACCGGGCACGCCTTCGGGCACTTCGACTTCCTGCGCGAGGTCGGCGACCCGGTGACGGGGGAGCCGGTCGGCTCGACGGCGGACAACCTGCGTTCGGCCATCGCCGGCGAGACCTACGAGTACACGGAGATGTACCCGGGGTTCGCGCGGGTCGCCCGCGAGGAGGGGTTCGAGGAGATCGCGGAGTGGCTCGAGACGCTGGCGCGCGCCGAGAAGAGCCACGCCGGCCGCTTCCAGCAGGGGCTGAGCTCGATCGCCAGCTGAGCGCCACGCGGCGGCACCGCCCCGGCGGGCACCGGGGCGGTGCCGTGGCCTGGACGGGCTCCTCCGGGGAGGGGAGACGCCATGACGACGACCTACGACCCGACGCATCCGGCCTACCTCGCCGCGCCGGACCTGCGCGCCGAGATGACGCGGGTGTTCGACATCTGCCACGGCTGCCGCCTCTGCTTCAACCTCTGCCCGGCGTTCCCCTCGCTGTTCGAGATGATCGACGCCAAGGACGGCGCCGTGGGCGAGCTCACGGCCGCCGAGCAGGACCGCGTCGTCGACGAGTGCTACCAGTGCAAGCTCTGCTACCTGAAGTGCCCCTACGTGCCGCCCCACGAGTGGGCGCTCGACTTCCCCCGCCTCATGATGCGGGCGCGCGCCGTGCGGCACGCGACGCCGGGCCGCCCGCTCGCCGAGCGGCTCGCCGACCAGGTCCTGGCGCGCACCGACCTCGTCGGCCGTGTGTCGACGCTCGCCGCGCCGCTCGTCAACGCCGTCACCGGCACGCCGGGCACGCTCGCCCGCAAGGTGATGGAGGCGAGCGTCGGCGTGGCAGCCGGACGGGTGCTCCCCCCCTACGCGCGGGAGCGCTTCAGCACCTGGGTCCGCCGGCGGCCGAGCGCGCTCGAGTCGCCGAGGGCGGAGGTGAGCGTCTTCCCGACGTGCTTCATCGAGTACATGGAGCCGGCGATCGGCCGCGCGCTCGTCGGTGTCTACGAGCGCAACCGGGTCGCCTGCAGCCTGCCCGCGGGCGCCCGCTGCTGCGGCGCGCCGTGGCTGCACGGCGGGGACGTCGAGCGGTTCCGCCGCGCGGCGCGGCGGAACGTCGCCGTGCTGGCGAGGGAGGTGCGCGCCGGGCGCGACGTCATCGTCGCCCAGCCCACCTGCGCCTACGTCGTGAAGAAGGACTACCCGATCTACGCCCCGGGGACCGACGCGGACCTGGTCGCCGCGCACACCTTCGACCCGGCCGAGCACCTCGTCGCGCTCCATCGGCGCGAGGGGCTCGACACCGAGTTCACCGGCCCCACGCCGTCGGACGTCGCCTACCACCGCGCCTGCCACCTGCGGGCCGAGCAGCAAGGTGCGAGGGGCAAGGAGCTCCTCGAGCTGCTCGGGGCGAAGGTCTCCCTCATCGAGCGCTGCTCGGGGATCGACGGGACCTGGGGCTACCGGCGGGAGAACTACGAGCTGGCGCGCCGGGTGGCCCGGCCGCTCGCTCGTGCCGTCGAGGAATCGGGCGACGCCACCGTGTGCGGGGACTGCCATCTGGCGAACAGCGCGATCCGGGAGGAGACCGGCCGACGGCCGCTGCACCCGGTGCAGCTGCTGGCGCGCGCCTACGGCATCGAGGGGTCCGAGTGAGCGGTCCGCTCACCCTCGCCGACATCCTCGACCAGCGCGCCTACGAGCGCGAGCGCGAGGCCTTCCGCCGGTCGGTCATCGAGCTGAAGCGGCACCGGCGGGTGCCCATCGGGCCGCTCGTCACCGTCGTCTTCGAGAACCGCACGACGATCCGCTTCCAGGTCCAGGAGATGGCGCGGGCGGAGCGGATGACGAGCGACGAGCAGGTCCAGCACGAGCTCGACGTCTACAACCCGCTCATCCCCGGCATCGGCGAGCTCTCGGCGACGCTGTTCGTCGAGCTCACCTCCGAGGCGGAGCTGCGCGAGTGGCTCCCGAAGCTCGTCGGCATCGAGCGCGCCGTCCTGCTGCGCGTCGGGGAGGGCCCGTCGGCGACGGTCGTGCGCGCCGACGTCGACCCCTCGCACGCCGCGCAGCTCACCCGCGAGGAGACGACGGCGTCCGTGCACTACGTGCGACTGCGCCTCGACGCGCCGGCCCGCCGTCGCTTCGCCGCGGAGCCGGCAGTGCTCGCCATCGACCACCCCGCCTACCGGTACGAGACGGAGCTCGGCGCGGCGACGAAGGCGTCGATCCTCGACGACTGGCGCGCCTAGCAGGCACCGGGCTTTACAGCTGGTCGGGCGCGCAGCACAATGGAAGGCCACCCGCGGAGCACCCGCGCCCAGCCCGGCCCCACCTCTGGCGGGCCGGCGCTCGTCAGCTGACCGAGCCTAGCTGATGCGCCGCTCCGACGAACGAGAAAGCGACAGTTCCATGAAGGCCACCTGGCGACAGCGAGCAGCCTGCCGGGGCATCTCCCCCGACGTCTTCTACCCCTCCTGCGACGAGGAGGCGGCGGAGGCCAAGGCGATCTGCGCGCTCTGCCCGGTGCGCCAGCCGTGCCTCGAGTACGCGATCTCCGAGCGCGAGCGCGACGGCGTGTGGGGCGGCCTCACCGAGCGCGAGCGCCGCCGACTCATCCGCCAGCGCCGCAAGACCGCCTAGAGGCGCTGGCTCGAAGCCTCTAACCTCGTCACGATGACTGGCCCGCAGGGCGCTCGCCGAGCGCCGCGAGACGGCCTCGAGGCGCTCGGGGGCTGGCCTGCCGTGCTCTCCCGGCTCTTCGGCGGCGCCGACCTCGACGCGGACCTGGCGCGGGCCGCCCTCGGCTCGATCCTCTCCGGCGCGGCCGATCCGCTGCAGGCGGCTGCCCTCGTCGGGGCGCTGCGCGTCAAGGGCGAGACCGCCGACGAGCTGCGCGGCTTCGTCGCCGCGATGCGCGAGCACGGGGAGGAGGTCGACCTCGGCCCGGCGCGCTCGCAGGCCATCGACACCTGCGGCACCGGCGGCGACCGCGCCGGGACGATCAACGTCTCGACGATCGCCGCGCTCGTCGCGGCAGGTGCCGGGGTTCCGGTGCTGAAGCACGGCGGCCGGGCGTCCTCCTCGCGGGTCGGCTCCGCCGACGTCCTCGAGGCCCTCGGCGCCGTCGTCGACCTCGGCCCGGCGGGCGTTCGGGCCTGCCTCGAGGCGAGCGGGTTCGGCTTCTGCTGGGCGCCGCGCTTCCACCCGGCGATGCGCCACGTCGCCGCGCTGCGCCGCGCCCTCGCCGTACCGACGGTGTTCAACTTCCTCGGTCCGCTCGTCAACCCCGGTCGCGTCCTGCGCCAGGTCGTCGGCGTCGGGGACCCGGCCATGGCGGAGCGCATGCTCGACGTCCTCGAGGCGAACGGCGCCGTCCACGCCATCGTCTGCTACGGGCACGACGGCCTCGACGAGCTGTCGACGGTCGCCCCCTCGACCGTGCACGAGACGCGCGTCGACGCGTCCGGCCAGCGACGGCGCCGCGTGTTCACGCTCGACCCCGGCGCGCTCGGCTTCCGGCCGGCTCGGCGCGAGGAGCTCCAGGGAGGCGACGCCAGCGAGAACGCTGCCCGGCTGCGCGCCGTGCTCGCCGGCGAGCGCGGCGCCCAGCGGGACTTCTCCGTCCTGAACGCGGCGGCGGCGCTCGTCGTCGGGGACGCGGCGGGCGACCTCGCCGAGGCGGTCGAGCTCGCCGAGAAGGCGCTCGACTCCGGGCGCGCCCTCGAGGTGCTCGAGCGCTTCATCGCCGCGTCGAGGGCCGCGGCCGAGGCGCGCGGCTGAGCGCCGCCGTGCGAGGGCTGCGGGGGTCGGCGCCACGCCGGGAACGTGGTGCGCGCGAGGACGTCGGGCTGCGCGCTCGGTGACGGCGCCGGGGCAGGTGGCCGTGGCAGGCGTGCGGGTCCTCGCGGCCTCCAGGCGGCGGCGCTTCGCGCGCGCTCGTGGGGCTCACAGATTCCTCACACTTCGATGCGCCAACGCCAACACGTCGGGGCGAAGATCACGCTGAGAGCGGCGGGGCGCGGCCCCAGGAGGCAGGACGTGTCGAAGCGGAGGGCGATCGCCCGATTGCTCGCGGGCGGCCTCGCCGTCGCTGTCGCGCTCGCGCCGGCCGTCCGGGCCGCCGCTGCCCCCGCGCCCCTGCCGAGCCCCTTCGCGGACGACCAGCCGGCGCGCCTCGCGCCGACGCTCCCGGTGCCGGTGGTCGAGCAGTGGCTCGAGAACGCCCTCTCGCTGCGGCTCGCCCGCCTCGCCGACCTCCAGGCGATGGTCGGCGCGTCGAGGGTCCTGACGCCGACCGAGCGCGCCGAGCTGACGGGGATCCTCGACGGCGCCTCGGCGGGCATCGAGGCGCTCGCCGCGAAGGTGCCTGCGGACGCGACCCTCGCCAGCCTGCGCGCCGACGACGCGTCGATGGTGGTCGACTACCGCGTCTTCGCCGTCGTCTCCCCCCAGGTGACCGGCGTGCTCGGCGCCGCAGCGCTCCAGGCTCGCGTCACGGCGATCGCGGCGGTCGAGCCGGGCATCGCTGCGGCCATCGCCGCCGCGCGCGAGCCGCGCCGGCTGGCGCTGGAGGCCCAGGCCACCGATCGTGAGCTCGCGGCACGCGTCGCCACGGCGCGCAGCGAGCTCGTGGGCCAGCCAGCCGCCCTGCTCGGCCTCGACCCGGCGAGCTACCCGGGCTCGCGCGCGGTCCTCGCGGCCGCCGCGGCCGCCAGCGCGCGCGCCCGCGCCGATCTCGCCGCGGCGCACAGCGACCTGCAGCGGCTCACGCGCCTGCTCGCGACCGGTCCGCAGCTGCGCGGGCCGCGGCGGCACCGCCACCACCCGCTCGCCTGAGCGCGAGCTGCTCGCGGCGCGCCTCGCGGCGGCGACGCGCGGCGAGGCGCGCCAGGCCGACGAGCGACTCGGCGGTCCGCCGCCACACCGCGCTGCGCGGCGGGCGGCGCTCGACGACGGAGGCGGGCACCTCGGCGACGGGCAGGCCGGCCGCCTCGGCGCGCAGGACGAGCTCGACGTCGAAGAGGCTGCCGCGCATCGTGCAGCGCTCGAGGAGGGTCCCGAGCTCGGCGCGCCGGACCGCCTTCATCCCGTGGGCGTCGCTCGCCCGCAGCCCGAGGCCGTAGCGCAGCGCAGCGCTGAAGCACGCGGTGAGGAGCCGGCGCGCCAGCGGGCGGCGGTCGCGCGCGCCGGGCGCGCGCTTGGAGGCGAGGACGAGCGCGGCGCCGCCCTCGTCGAGGAGGCGCCTCGCCGTGTCGAGGAAGGCGAGGTCGTAGTAGTCGACGTCGAAGCTGACGACGACGTCGCCGCGCGCTGCCTCGAGCCCCGTCTTGAGCGCTGCCCCGTAGTCGCCGACCGGGCGCGTGAGCACGCGCACGCTGTCCAGCTGCGCCTCGAGGAGGCGCGCCAGGCGCAGCGTCCCGTCGCTCGAGCCGTTCTCCACGACGATGATCTCGTAGGACAGGCGGCGCGCCTCGAGCCCGGTCACGAGGTTCGTGACCGTCGAGCCGAGGAGCGCAACCTCGTTGTGCGCCGGGAGGACGACCGAGAGCTCGAGCGGGCTCCCGGCGGGCGGCGCGCTCACGCCGGTTCGTGCCCGTCGCCTGCCGGCCGACGACGGCGGCGCCGGGGCCCGGCGGCGTCCGCGCGCCACAGCAGCGCGAGGCCTGCGATCCCGAGCGCGCTCGCCCCTCTGGCGACCCAGTCGATACCGGTCGTCCCGTAGGTGAGCAGGACGTGGTGGGCCCGGGGCACGACGACCATGAGGTTGGGCGTCACCGGGTACGGTCCGTCCGCGCCGCGCGCCTGCCAGTTGGGGAAGTACGGCACGCGCACGAGCACCGGCTCGCCGAGCCGTGACACGTCGAAGGACAGCTCGTCGGTCCCTCGGCGGACGTGCGAGACGGCCGTCGGGGCGACCCGGCGGGCGGCGCCCGGCGCGACGAGCGAGGTGCGCCCGGCACGCGGCCAGGAGGGCGCGCCCTGCCTGGCGAGCACGACGGGCCAGTCCGCCTCCGACTGGTACCAGCGGATCGCGAGCGACAGCCAGGTGGCGTTGCTCATCGGCGGCTCCACGACCGGGTCGTAGCGCAGCGGGACGACGAGTCTCGAGCCGGCGATGCGGTAGACGATCCAGCGGCCGGCGGGCGGCGTCGGCGAGCCGGGCGGGACGTCCACGGCGAGCGGGCCCGCGGGGGTCGAGCCGACGGCGCGCAGCACCGGGTCGGCCGCCGCCGCGGCCTCGACGCTCGGCGAGTTGGCGAGGAAGTAGCGCACGCCCATGAGCTGGAGGTGGCGGACGCCGTCGGCGACGTTGGTCGGCTGGTAGGGGAGGCCGACGACCGGGTCGGATGAGCCGAGCGAGAGCTCGGACTGGTCGAGGAAGTGGAAGTCGGTGGTCGTCGAGGACTCGTAGTAGAGGCCCTCGGTCGTGTCGATGCAGCCGTTCGTCCACATCGGCAGCGACATCGGCGCGAGCGTCGAGCCGTAGTAGTTCGTCAGGTTCGGCGAGTACTCGTAGTCGAGCAGGCCGCACCCGTAGCGTCTCGCGACCGCGCGCAGCATCGCCACGAGGTTCGACAGCTCGTGCCACCCGGGCTTGGACTGGTAGCCGGTGTAGTTCCACGCCACCCAGCCGGCGGTGAAGTTCCGCTCGCCCACCGGCCAGTCGGCGAACGGCAGGGCGCCGAGCCAGGAGGCCACGAGGAGGACGACCGAGGCGCCGAGGACGACGGGCGTGGCCGTGGAATGCGCCGGCGCGGCGCGAAGCGCCGTGAGCGCGGCGCGCGCGAGCTCGGCTGCGCCGTAGGCGGCGACGAGGGCGCAGGTGAGGAACCAGAACGGGAGCCAGCGCCCGTTGTAGACGGTGCCGGACGGGAGGAGCTCGAAGGCCCCGGCCGCGCCGAGCGCGCCGAGGACGAGGGCGAGGACGACGCGCTCGCGTCGCAACGCCGCGCAGACGGCGCCGACGAGCGCGAGGGCGACGAGCGCGAGCATCCCGGTGCGCGGGAAGAGGGTGCCGAAGAAGTCCCCGACGCGCACGAAGTTCATCGACGACGAGTAGCCCTCTCGGAGGTAGACGCCGAAGGGCAGCAGCCAGAAGGCGACGAGGAGGCCGCCGACGGCGCCGGTCGAGACGAGCACGGCCGCGGCTCGCGCTCGCCAGGCGGCGGCGGCGAGGACGACGGCGAGCGCGGCGGCGAAGAGGGCGGGGACCAGGTGGCACAGCACGGTCGCGGCGAAGGCGAGCGCGGCGAGCCAGCGGCCCCTCCCGGTGCGCAGGGCGCGTTGGAACAGCCCGAGGAAGACGAGCGCGAAGCTGAGCGCCAGGCTGAAGGAGAACTCCCCCGCCATCGTCGAGGCGATGTTGCCGCCGTCGATCGTGTAGGAGGTGTTGAACAGGTACGGGACCATCGCCACGCTCATGAGCGCGGGGACGGGGCGCTCGAGCCCCGCGAGGCGGCCGAAGGCGTAGGCGGCGCCGGGCAGGGTGACCGAGCCGAGGACGGTGACGAGCTTGAAGGCGACGGCGTAGGGGAAGGCCACCGTCAGCAGGCCGACGAGCACGGCCGGGAGGGGGAAGTAGAAGACGTAGAGGGGGAAGCCGCCGTCCCACTGCGGGTCCCAGCCGGAGAGGTGCCCGCTCGGCAGGAGGTGGTGGAGGAAGTAGTAGACGGCGACGACGTGCGCGGCGTTGTCGCCGCCGACGTCGAGGTTCGGGCCGAACAGGAGGTCGGGGCGCAGCTCGGCGACCACGAAGGCGGTGATCCCGGCGACGACGAGGGCGGTCGCGACGCCGGCGCGAGGCGACGGGCGAGCGGTGGTGCCGGGCCCGCCCGCCTCGCCCTCGGGCGCCGAGCCCGCCGCGGGCACGCCGTCGAGCTGCGCGGCGGGGACGGCGTGCACGCGCCGATCCTACCGACGCCCCCGTCGCAGGCCACGGCGCCAACCTCGGCTCGAGCCGCTCGGTGCTAGCCTGGCACAGCCGCGGGCCGTTGGCGCAGTCCGGTAGCGCACTTGCATGACGCGCAAGGGGTCAGAGGTTCGAGTCCTCTACGGCCCACCGCTGGTGCCGGGCCGCGCCGCCGGCGGGCCCAGACGGGAGATCACTGCGATGCCGATGCGGTTGCGCCGCATGCTCAAGGCGAAGGTGCACCGGGTCACCGTCACCGACGCGAACCTGCACTACACGGGCTCGCTGACGCTCGACGCGGCGCTCATCGCCGCAGCCGACTGCTACGAGTTCGAGGAAGTCGACGTCGTGAACGTCAACAACGGCGAGCGCTTCTCCACCTACCTGATCGCGGGCGGACCGGGCGAGTGCTGCCTGAACGGGGCGGCGGCGCGCCTCGGGGCACCGGGCGACCTCCTCATCGTCATGGCCTTCGATCTCGTCGACGAGGAGAGCGCGGCCTCGCTGAAGCCACGCATCGTCCACGTCGACGCGGCCAACCGGCCCTGCTGACGACAGGTCGGGCGGCGCGCCGCCCGCCGGGGGCGATGCCCCGCCCCGCCGGAACGACCTCGCTAGGGCGTCACGACGAAGTGGCCGGGCTCGTTGTAGATGGTGTCGGGCAGGATCTCCACCCAGGTGCGCCCCGGTGCCAGCCCGACGCCGTCGCCGCTCCCGACGTCGCTGAACGCGGTGGGCGAGCTCAGGTTGGCGCGACGCCAGATGACGGGGATGATCTTGCCGTCGCGCATGATGTAGCCGGGCCCCTTCCCGACGGTGACGCTCTCCACGTCACCGGTGCCGCCCGGGCTCTCGATGTAGGGGCCGTAGGTGTAGTGGACGATCTCGACGACGACGTTCGTCGCGGCGACCGGCTGGTTCGTGAGGGCGTCGACGTCCTGGACGCCGCCGTAGGTGTGGAGCCACTCGCCCGTCGCGGGGTCCCACTTCCACACGACGTCGGTCCCCGCCGAGAAGTCGATGGAGACCGAGCTGGCGGGCTTCGCGTCGGCGGGCAGGCTCGTGTCGTAGCGGAAGATGGGGGCGGGGGCGGCGTGCGACGGGAAGAACCGCCAGATGGCGTCGGTGCTCGTGTAGGTCGCGTCCGGCGCCGTCCGGTTCGGGTCGTTGTGGAACAGGTTGTAGTGGACGAACTCGTTGGCGTTGTCGATCCAGGGCATCGACGCCACGGCCTGCTGGTTCGGCTGGACGCCGCCGACGTACGCGAGCGCGACGTGCCGGAACTCGGCGAGGATGTGCCAGTCGACCCAGCGGACGGAGCGGACGGGCCCGACGTCGGACGCCGAGTTGCACTGGTAGATGGCGATGTAGCGCATGATGAAGCCCTCCGCCGGCGTGTCGTAGACGACGTCCGCCTCGTTGAGGCCGCTCTGCGGACGGGCGCCGCCGGGCTCGTTGCCGATCTTCACTGCGATCGGCTCGCGCTGGGGCACGTGGCCGCCGGGGGCCGGCAGGTCGGTGAGCGGGCAGCGGTTTGCGGGGATCGCCGGCTGGGTAGACGGCTTCGTCGGGGTGATGGCGCTCGTGCTCGAGCCTCCCCTCGACAGCGCGAGGAAGAGGGCGACGGCGAGGACGACGAGCACGACGGCGCCGATCACGGCGAGGCGCACGCGCGCGTTCTTCGTGCTGGAGCTACGGCGGTGGGATGGCACGTGCGCACCGTAGTAGCTCGGCGCGCCGAGGTGGTGGCAAGCGGCGGCTGTCAGGTGCGGGCTCAGCGGCGCGCCGACGCCTCGAGGAGGACCCGGCGCAGGATGCCCGCGATCTCGGCGAAGTGCTCCTCGCCGCACACGAGCGGGGGTGCGAGCTGGATCACCGGGTCGCCGCGGTCGTCGGCACGGCAGATCAGCCCCTCCTCGTACAGCCGCGGCGAGAGGAAGCCGCGCAGCAGCCGCTCCGCCTCTGCGGCGTCGAAGCTGGCGCGCGTCGCCCGGTCCTTCACGAGCTCGATCCCGAAGAAGTAGCCGTCGCCGCGCACGTCCCCGACGATCGGCAGGTCCGACAGCGACTCGAGGGCGCTCCGGAGCGTCCCCTCGTTGCGGCGGACGCGCTCGAGGAGCCCCTCGTCCTCGAGGATGTCGAGGTTGGCGAGCGCGACCGCGCACGACACCGGGTGGCCGGCGAAGGTGAAGCCGTGGAGGAAGGTCTCGCTCCCGTCGAGGAAGGGCGCGACGAGGCCGTCGCGGACGATGAGCGCTCCGAGCGGCGCGTAGCCGCTGGTGAGGCCCTTGGCCACGGTGACCATGTCCGGCCGGATGCCGTAGCGCTGCGAGCCGAACCAGTGGCCGAGACGCCCGAAGGCGCAGATCACCTCGTCCGCGACGAGGAGAACGCCGTAGCGGTCGCAGATCTCCCGTACCCGGGCGAAGTAGCCGGGGGGAGGCGGGAGGCACCCGCCGGCGTTCTGCACCGGCTCGAGGAAGACGGCGGCCACCGTCTCGGGCCCCTCGCGCAGGATCGCCCGCTCGATCTCGTCAGCCGCCCACCTGCCGAAGGCCACGAGGTCGTCCGCGTGCTCGGGCGCCCGGTAGAAGTTGGTGTTCGGCACCCGCACCGTCGCGGGGACGAGCGGCTCGAAGGGCTGGCGCAGGGCCGGCACCCCGGTGATCGAGAGCGCGCCCATCGTCGTGCCGTGGTAGGCGACGTCGCGGCTCACCGCCTTCACGCGCGCCGGCTGGCCGATTGCCTTGAAGTACTGGCGCGCGAGCTTCCAGGCTGACTCGACGGACTCGGAGCCGCCCGAGGTGAAGAACACGCGACGGAGGCCGTCCGGCGCGAGGTCGGCGAGCCGCTCGGCGAGCTCGGCGGCGCGGGGGTGGGCGTAGCTCCACAGCGGGAAGTAGGCGAGCTCGCCCATCTGGCGGCGAGCCGCCTCCCCGAGCTCGACGCGGCCGTGCCCGACCTGCACGGTGAAGAGGCCCGAGAGGCCGTCGAGGTAGCGCTTCCCGGCCGCGTCGTAGACGTAGGGCCCCTCGCCCCTCGTGATGAGGGGGACCGGCTGGCTCGTGTACGAGGAGAGCCGCGTGAAGTGGAGCCACAGGTGGCGACGGACCGCCGCCTCGAGGTCCTCGCCACGAGCGCCGGCGGTCACTGCTCGCGTCGCTCGTCGCCGCCGGCGTCGGTCGCTCCGGCGCCATGAGGGGCGCTGCCGAGAATCGGTCGCCCCGCACCGCTCGGCGCGCGGGCCGCGCAGCGCCGCGCCGGCCGGGCGCCACGGCCGGCCCGAGTGCGAACCCACGAGGGGGATCGGCTCGCCGCTGCGGCCCGGCTCGCACCGGAATCGGCCGCAGCGAGGGGCGAGCCCGCGCCCGGGTCCACCTCGACGAGGACGGGCGGTCCCTCGAGGACCGGCGCGCGCTGACCGGCCGGCGCGGTCGCGACGCGCGGCCTGCGCTCGCTCGCTGTGTGGAAGGGCGCGACTCGCATGGCTGTCTCACCCCGTCCTCGCTGCCGGTGCCGACGCAGCCACCCTATCGGGGCTCCGGCCCTCACCGGCAGATCCGCTTCGGCGCGAGGGCGTGGTAGAGGGCGCGGGTCTCCGCCGACGGCTCGCTGCCGTCGAGGGCCTCGAGGGCCCGCTGGAGCCCCTCGAACGCCGCCTCGACGCCCGCGCGATCGCCTTCGAGGTCGCAGATGGCCATGAGGTCGCGCGCGAGCATCTCGGATGCCGGCTCGATGAGGCGGCCTCTGGCGACTGCCCAGCGAGCGAGCGGGAGCTCGCCTGCCGCCGTGGCGAGGGTCGCGAGGTGGTGGGCGGCGTCGACGATCTCCTCGCCCATCCTCGCCGCGTGCCCCTCGGCGACGAACCAGGGGAAGCCGTCGCGCGCTCGTGCGAGCGGCGGCCCCTCGACGAGCGCGAGCGCCTGCCGCAGGTGGTCGAGGGCCGGTCCGGACTCCGCTGCGCGCGCGGCCCACGCCAGGCCGACGAAGCGCCACCAGTCGCAGCCGACCGCCGGCGAGAGTCGCAGCTCGCCGTCCACCTCCTCGAGGCCACGAGCGCCGTCACGGTCCAGGCCGAGTGCCAGCGCCGCCGCGCCGGTGACGGCGTCCAGGCGGCGGCGTGCCTCGGCGTGGGGCTGGCCCGAGAACAGGACCCGTGCCAGCTCGTCCGCAGGCGCTCGTCCGCCGCGCAGTGCCAGGCAGGCGAGAGCCTCGAGGGCGCGCTCGACGTAGCGGTCCGCGATCGGCCCGACGGGACCGGCCAGGCGCGGCCGAGGTCCGAGGACCTCGATGGCGATGGCCGCGTCGCCGCCCGGGGCGGGCACCGGCCTCGCCAGGGGTGGGGACACGGGCGCGGGCCGCGTCCGCGCCGCGGCGAGCAGGCTGTCGGCGAGCGCGGCCTGGCGCTCGTTCGCCGCGGGGTGTCGCAGGCGGAGGCCGTAGGGCTCGAGGACGGCCGTGCCCTGCTCGACGACGAGGTGCTCGGTCCCGAGGGCGCCAGGCGCGATGACCCCCGCGACGCGCGCCGCGGCGGCGAGCAGCTCCTCGGCCGGTGCCGTCCGCTCGTCGGCGACGAGCACGAGCGGCTCCCGGCGCCAGCTGCGCGTGAGTCGCTCGGCGAGGCTCCTGCGGGCTGCTGCGCCGAGCGTCGCGAGCGCCGGCGCCGACGACTCGGCCAGCTGGTGGCACAGCTCGTCGGCAGGAGGCGGGCTCGCCCCGAGCAGCTCGACCGAGAGCTCCTCCGCCCACGGCAGCGTGCGCAGCGCGACCGACAGCGCCCGCAGCGCGGCGGCCACCTCGTCGGGTGCGCCGACCACGCCGAGGCGCCGCCCGGGCCCGAGCGCGAGGAGGTAGGCGGCCTCGCCGTCGTCGCCGAGCGGGACGAGCCACGGCACGTAGCGGCCGAGCCCGCGGCTCAGCTCCGTCGACTCGCGCGGGCCGAGGGACGGCTCGAGCGCCCACCAGCGACCGCCGCTGCGCGCGACGAACGGCTCCGGCGGAGGGCCGACGTCGGAGGCGAGGAGGAGCTCGACGCCGTCGGGCCCGGCCCGCACGAGCCGCACCTCGGGCAGCGCGGCGCCAGGGCCGCGCGCACGGAGGGCGCCCCACAGCAGGCGGTTGGCGGCGTCGATCCACTCGAGCAGGAGGCTCTGCGCGAGCGGCGCGATCAGGCTCGCCGCCTCGCCGGCTGCAGGCTCGGCCCGGCGCCGTCGCTCGCCTGGCGAGCGCAGGCTCTCGCCGACGCGCTCGAGCAGGCGGAGCCGCCGTGCCAGCGCAGCGGTCGTGACGATGCCGAGGCCGAGCAGCGACAGCTCGGCGAGCAGGTGGCCTTCGTGCGCGCGTGGGGCGTCGGCGGCCTCGGACGGCGAGCCGACGGGGGCGGCTCGGGCGCGTCCCGCGGGCAGCGCGAGGCGCCACCCCGGTCGGAGGAGGTTCGGGTCGACGACCCAGGCGCCGTCCGCCTGGCGGGCGCCGAGGTTGGACGCGGCGAGCAGCGGCCAGGCGCGCGCGTCGCCGAGGACGGTGGCGGCGAGGCCGGCGAGGCTCTGGTTGGCGGCGACGGTCGCGAGGCGAGGCTGCTCGAGGCGCTGCGCGGCGACGGCCGCGGGCCTGCGCCAGGCTCCCGGCGCGCCGTGCCGGGCGAGGGAGGAGCCCGCGGTCGCGAGGACGAGGAGGCCGGCGACGGCCGCCGCCCAGCGCGCCGACCACGTCGTCGCCGCGGCCACCTCTCGGCGCCGGAGGGCCGCGACGAGGTCGCGTCCGAGGCGCTGGGCCGCGAACGCCCACGCGCTCGCGACCACGACGAGCACGACGCGAGTCCAGAGCGCGAGCAGGTGCGGCACGCCGACCGCGCCAGGTGCGCGGCCGGGGACGGCGGCGAGAAGCCAGAGCCGCCAGAGGGCGGTTGGGACACCGACGAGCACGAGGAGGCTCTTGCCGAGCGCGCTCACGCCGGCGACGAGCGGGCGGGCTCGGCTCACGAGCTGCTCGCGGGGGCGGAGTAGGCGACGAAGGCGTCGTAGGTGGCCGGGAGCCGGCTCGAACCGGCGAAGGCGACGGTGAGCGAGCACGGCGCGCTGGCGTCGACCACCGCGACGGCGAGCTCGCCGCGCCCGGTGCGCGTCGCGCTCGCGAGGCCGCAGCGCAGCGTGAGCGCAAGTGGCCGCGGTCCGCCCCCGGGGACCCACGCGAGGACCTGGCCGTTCGTCGCAGCCAGCGGGTAGGTCGTGGCGACGTCCGCCGGGTAGCGCAGCTGACCGTGCAGCTGCATCGTGCGGCGCTCGCCGGTGCCGCGGCGATCGGGCGGACCGGCCGACGTCGGCTGCGCCGGCACGCTGGGCGGGGGGACCACCGCGGGCGTCGCGGCGCGCTCGCGCCGCGGGGGGCCCGACCGGTACGTGGGTCGGTCGGCGCCCGGGCGCCGTCGCGGGGGGTGTGGCACCGGCCGGAGGCGTCGTGGCGCCGGCCTCCTCGCGGGCAGGCGGGCCGCGCCTGCGGAGCGGGCCGGCGGCTCGGCGCGCACCGCCGCGAGGCGCGTCGAGAAGGCGAGAGCCGCCGCCACGGCGAGGCCGAGCGCGAGCCACGCGACCGCGTCACGGCGGGGGGAGGTGTGGCGGGCGCGGTGCGCGCCCCTCGCCGCGCGCCGCGGCGATCTCGCTCCGGCGGGTCGCCGACGCACGCAGCGATGCTGGCCGCGTACGTTCCCGTCGGACCTCCCGCCCTGCTGCCCGATCGGGCAGCGCCCCGGCCGGGAACAAGCCCGTCGAGCGAGGCGTTACCGGGGACATGCCCGCCATCTCCGTGGAGGACCGACTCGCGCTGCCTCGCGTCGTCGTCGCGGATCGCGCGGCCGCCCGGCCTCGGCCGGTGCACTCGGTCACCACGGCGCCGCACGCGCTCGAGGGGGACGGCTTCCCGGTGCGGCGTGCGTTCGCCGGTGTCCCGCTGGCGCAGCTCGACCCCTTCGTCCACCTCGACCAGATGGGCGAGGTGGACTACGCGCCCGGCGAGCCGAAGGGCACGCCCTGGCACCCCCATCGCGGCTTCGAGACGGTGACCTACATCATCGACGGGGCCTTCCAGCACCGGGACTCGAACGGGGGCGGGGGCCTCATCGCCGACGGCGACACCCAGTGGATGACGGCCGGCGCGGGGATCCTGCACATCGAGACGCCCCCGGACGCGCTCGTGGCCTCGGGCGGCCTGTTCCACGGGATCCAGCTGTGGGTCAACCTCCCGGCGGCGAAGAAGTGGGTGCACCCTCGCTACCAGGACATCCGAGGGAGCCGGTCGGCGCTGCTCACCTCGCCGGACGGGGGCGCGCTCGTCCGACTGATCGCCGGAGAGCTGGCGGGGCTCGTGGGGCCAGGCAGGACGTACACGCCGATCACCCTCGTGCACGCGACCGTCGAGCCGGGCGCCCGCCTCGAGCTGCCCTGGCCGGCGCGCCACAACGCACTCGTCTACGCGCTCTCGGGGTCCGGCAGGGTGGGGGACGAGGCCCGCCCGCTCGAGGCAGGCCAGCTCGCCGTGCTGGGCGCGGGCGACCTCGTCGTGGTGGGCGCACCGGCGAGCAGGCGCGGGCGGCCCCTCGAGGCCCTCGTGCTCGGCGGCGAGCCGATCCGGGAGCCCGTCGCCTGGTACGGGCCGTTCGTGATGAACAGCGAACGCGAGCTGCGGGAGGCGTTCGAGGACTACCGCCGGGGCCGTCTCGGCACGGTCCCGGCCGAGACGGTCGAGCCCTGAGCGCCGCCGTTGCGGCTGGCAGCGCACGCCGGGCAGAGCCCGTGGAAGACGATGTCCATGCCCGTGACGAGGAAGCCGTGGCGGTCTTCGGGCGCGAGCTCGACGTGGTCGCTGCGCACGGAGAAGACGTCGCGCAGCGTTCCGCACGAGGTGCACACGAGGTGGTGGTGGGGGAGGCGGGCGTTCGGGTCGTAGCGCTTCGGGCCGTTCCCGGTGGCGACCTCCAGGACCTCTCCCATCGTGACGAGCTCGTTCAAGGTGTTGTACACCGTCGCGAGGCTGATCTCTGGCACGCGCTTCTGCGCGGCGTCGTGGACCGCCTCGGCGGTCAGGTGCACGTGCACCCCGTCGAGCACCTCGGCGACGGCCCGCCGTTGAGGGGTCACCCGCCAGTTCCGCTCGCGAAGCCGTTCGAGTAGGTCGCTGATGGCTCGCTCCTCACGTCGCTGCGTCGAGAGTGTAGCGGCAGGTCCTCGACGTCCCCGACGCCGGCGTCAGCCGGCGAGGACGACGCCGAGCACGAGGGCTGCGAGCGATGCCAGCGCGGTGAGGGCGCCGTAGGCGCCGAGCGCGGCGCGCGAGCGCGCGCGCTGATGGGCGAAGGCCGCGGCGCCCGCGAGCACGACCACGGCCACCTTCGCCACGAGCACCGCGCGCCACGTCGAGGACTGGCCGGTGCTCGTGGCGGCGATGTTCCACACGCCGGTGCCGAGCAGCACGAGGTAGGCGGGCCACTCGATCCGGCCGAATGCCCGGGCGACGGCGCGCGGCGCGCCGGCGCCGAGCCGGCGGACGGTGGGGAGCAGACCGGCCACGGTGAGCTGGCCGCCGACCCACACGGCCGCCGCGGTCACGTGGAGGGACAGGCGGACGGCGGTCGTCGCCCCGGCGAGGGCGGCGACCGTGGAGCTGTCGGGGGGGAGCGCCACGTCCCGACCCTAGCGACGGGCGGTTCGCGCCGCCAACGAGCTTCCGGCGCGAGCGCCGCAGCGTGAGCGGCTCGCGGTCCGTGGGCTCCGCGCGTCCGGGGCGGTCGGCGGCGCCTCCGGCGGCGAGCCGGCGGGACGAGGCTCGCCTGTCCGGTCGGCTCTAGCCGGTGAAGGCGTGCGCCAGGTCCTCGAGGAGGCTCGCTGGGACGCGCTTCAGCTCGCCCACCGCCTCGGCGAGCGGCACCCGGCCGATCTCGGTGCCGTGGATGCCCACCATCGTGCCGAAGGCCTTGTCGTGCGCCGAATCCACGGCCGCGAGCCCGAGGCGCGTCGCGAGGACCCGGTCGAAGGCAGAGGGCGAGCCGCCTCGCTGCACGTGGCCGAGGATCGTGACGCGCGACTCGAGCCCCGTCTGGCGCTCGATGGTGGCGGCCACGACCGACCCGATGCCGCCCAGGCGCTCGTGATCGTACCGGTCGACCTCGGGCGCGGGCAGGTCCAGGGTGCCCTCGACCGGCTTCGCCCCCTCGGCGACGACGACGATGGAGGCGTAGCGCCCCTTGGCGTGGCGGCGCTTCAGCCAGTCGGAGGTCGCGGCGAGGTCGAAGGGCTGCTCGGGGACGAGCACGACGGCCGCGCCGGCGGCGAGGCCGGCGTGGATGGCGATCCAGCCGACGTGGCGCCCCATGACCTCGCAGACCATGACCCGATCGTGGGACTCCGCCGTCGTGTGGAGGCGGTCGATCGCGTCCACGGCGATCTGCACGGCGGTGTTGAAGCCAATCGTCACGTCGGTCCCGTTCACGTCATTGTCGATCGTCTTCGGGATCCCGACGACCGGGACGCCGAGCTCGGCCATGCGTCGTGCCACGCTCAAGGTCCCCTCGCCGCCGATGGCGACGAGGGCATCGAGGCCGTGGCGGTCGACCGTCGCCAGCGCGTCGTCGACGCCCCGGTCGAGCTTGAACGGGTTCGCCCGCGAGGTGCCGAGGATCGTGCCGCCGCGCGGCAGGATCCCGCGGCAGCGCTCGACGTCGAGGGGAGAGGCCTCGTCGCGCACGACGCCGAGCCAGCCGTCGCGAAAGCCCACGACCTCGTCGCCGTAGCTCACCGTCGCCTTGCGCACGACAGCCCGGATCGCGGCGTTCAGGCCAGGGCAGTCGCCGCCTCCGGTGAGCACTCCGATGCGCATCCCTCGTTCCCCGCAGCCCGTGGCACCTGGGCTCGCCCTGCGGCGCGCCGTGACCAACGCTACCGCCCGCGCGCTGCTCCCTCGCCACTGGCGCCTCGCGGCGCCGGCGCAGCGCCACCGCCAGGTCCCTGCCCGTCGAGGGTGCGCCGCGTGATGGCGCTCGGCAGACGCCACTCGCGCCTCGACGGCGCCCGGTCGCGCCGGCGCGCGAGGGCGCCGGGGCGCGTGGACGAGCACCGACCGGAGGGCTGGCGCGCCGTCCGGAGCAGAGCGAGCGTCGGCCGACCGAGGCGGACCCAGCTCGCCGCGGCCTGCGGGCGCGAGCGCCGTCTCGCGGGCAGGTGCTCGTCCCACCGCCGGAGGGTCGGTCGGCTCGCGTGGGCGCGCTGGCTACTCGCTGCGCTCGGTCCCGCTGGCCGCGGGCGCCTGCGACCCGTCGGGCGCCGGCGGCGGCGAGTGGTCCGGCTGCTCCTCGGGGACGTGCGTCGCCGGGGCGGAGGAGCCGAGCCTGATCCGCGCCGGCAGTCCCCTCATCGCGGGTGGGGCCTGTTCGACCAGCCGGCGCCACGTGGCGCGGAGCGTCCCGAGCGCACGGGCGCGGCGCGCCGCCCCCGCTCGCAGGTCGAGGAAGTAGGCGAGCCCTGCGCCAAGGCCCAGGGCGAGGCCGGTCCGTAGCAGGCGTCGCGTCCGGTGCTGCATCATCCGCCTCCTCTGCGGCACGGGCGTCGTCGCGTGGCGCAAGCTGCCTACCCGCTCGCCCTGCGCTGCTAACCGCGAGCCGCACGTGCTCGCGCACGGCGTGCTCTCGTCTCGTCTCGGGTCGCTCGACGGCGCGCCCGGTGCGAGCCGTAGGCGACCTCTCGGCACGAACGGCGGGTGGCTCACAGGTCGCGTGCGAGCGCCTCCCGGAGCGCGGCGAGGCTGCGGGCGAGCAGCCGCGAGACGTGCATCTGGCTCAGCCCGACACGGGCGGCGATCTCCGACTGGGTGAGGTCGTCCACGAAGCGGAGCCGGACGATGAGGCGCTCGCGCTCGGGCAGGGCGTTGAGGTACGGGAGGAGGACGGCTCGATCCTCCGCCGTCGTGAACTCCTCGTCCTCCCTCCCCAGCCGGCCCCCGAGGGTGTCGCCCTCGGGTCCTGGGCTGTCGAGCGAAGCCGAGCGGTAGGCGTGGCCGGCCTCGAGCGCCTCGAGCACCTCCTCCTCGGTGGCGGCAGCCGCCGCGGCGAGCTCCGCGACCGTCGGGGAGCGCCGGAGCCGTTGCGAGAGCTCCTCGAGGATCGGGCCGAGGCTCAGGTAGAGCTCCTGGACGCGCCGCGGGGCGCGCACCGACCACCCGCGGTCTCGGAAGTGCCGCTTGAGCTCGCCGACGATCGTCTTCGTGGCGTAGGCGGAGAACTCGAAGCCGAGGTCCGGGTTGAAGCCCTCGACCGACTTGATGAGGCCGATGGAGGCTGCCTGGTAGAGGTCGTCGAAGGACTCGCTCCGGTTCGCGAAGCGCCGAGCGAGCTGCTCGACGAGCCCGAGGTGCAAGGTGACGAGGCGGTCCCGGAGGCGCCGATCGCGGGTGGTGGCGTACTCGTGGAAGAGCGCCGTCACCGAGTCGTCGCGTTCAACCTCTTGCATCGCGGTCGCCGACCGTTCGGCGCACCTGGATCCAGCCGCGTCGGGTGCTGATCGACTGGCGCTCGATGGCGTGGGCCTCCGTGAGCGCGTCGAGGATCCGCTCCGAGAGGATGCGCTGGGGGAGGATCCCCGCATCGCCCGAGTCGGGCTCCTCCTCGTCGTCATCCGCGACGACCCCCGAGGCGGTGCACGTGATCTCGAGCAGCTCGTCGCTGAAGACGAACTCGAGATCCGCTCGGGCCTGCGGGGTGGCGCCGGCCGTCGTCGAGATCACGAGCTCGTCGACCGCCAGCCTGAGGTCCTCGATCTCGTCGACGGCGAAGCCGAGCTGGGACGCGAGGGCGCTCGCGCACATGCGCGCGAGCGCGCCGAAGCGCGCGTCGGCCGGAAGCGAGAGGAGGACGCGTTCCCTCCCGAGTCCGCGCAGGGCGTCGCGCTCGGGCTCCTCGCGTGCGGTCATGACCGTGCCGGGAGCGCCTCGCGGCGCGCAGCGACGACCTCGAACTGCGAGGCCAGGCCCGTCACCTCGAGCACCTTCGCGATCTGGGGTCGGGTCACGACGAGGCGCACGCTCGCGCCCAGGGCGCGCTTGCGGGCGGCGACGAGGACGCTGATGCCGGTCGAGTCGAGGAACGTCACCTCGCTCAGGTCGACGACGACGAGCGGCTCGTCGGCAGGGACGCCGAGCAGACCGTCGCGCAGCAGGGGAGCGGTCGAGACGTCGACCTCGCCGATCGCTGTCACCACGGGGACCCCTCGATCGCGAGCGACCGAGACCGTCAGGACGTCGTTCATCGCTCTCGTGCTCCTCGCCTCGCCGAATGCGGGCAGACACGCCTCGCGACGCACTCTCGCCTCACGTCGTCACGCGGTCCCCCGAAGGATACGGGCCCTCGCAGGCGCGCGCACACTGGCAGGAACGGCCGCGCGCGCCGCCGCGAGGACCCCCGCGGCGGGCAGACTGGTGCCAGGTCGCACCGGCGCGGTGGTCGGCGCTGCGAGGGAGGAGGTCCCCGCCCGGATCCGGGAGCCGATGAGGCGCCGGAGACGAGGAGGTCCGGGCGCGTGCGGCCGTGCCGACACGGCGACTGACCCGGTCGGCGGTGCGGCTCCCGGCCGCTCGCGCGCCGGGCCGAGGGCCTCGCCGCCAGCGGTTCGCGACGCGAGGGCGAAGGAGGAGGTGCCGGTGCCGAAGGCGCTCTCGCCGATGCTCCCCGTCCCGGCCAGGCGTCCCCCCGCCGGCCCTGGCTGGACGTTCGAGTTCAAGTGGGACGGGCTGCGCGCGCTCGCCTTCGTCGAGGGCGGACGCGTCGTCCTGCGCTCGCGCCGCGGCCGGTCGATCGGCGCCGCGTACCCCGAGACCGGCGAGCTCGGCTCGCTGCTCGGCGCGCGCCGCGCCATCCTCGACGGCGAGGTCGTCGCCCTCGACGAGCGCGGACGCCCGAGCTTCGAGCGCCTACAGGAGCGCCTCAACGTCGCGAGCGCGCGCCGCGTCGCCGCTGCGGCCCGCCGCGTGCCGGTGACGTACCTGCTCTTCGACGTCTGCTACCTCGACGGCCGGTCCCTGCTCGCCGAGCCCTACCTCCGTCGGCGAGCGCTGCTCGAGGAGCTCGGCATCGCTGGCGCCGCCGCGGCCGTCCCAGCGGACGCCGGACGCGACGGCGAGGCGGCGCTTGCCGTGGCCCGCGAGGCCGGCATCGAGGGGGTGGTCGCCAAGCGGGACGACAGCTCCTACGAACCGGGCCGCCGCTCGAGGGCGTGGGTGAAGGTGCGTGACGTCCGCACCCAGGAGGTCGTCGTGGCCGGCTACACGCCGGGGGAGGCCGGGCGCGCCGGCACCATCGGCGCGCTCGTGCTCGCCGTGCAGGGGGCCGCCGGCCTCGAGTACGTGGGGCGGGTCGGCTCGGGCATGAGCGAGGAGGCGCGGCGCGAGCTCGTTCGCCGCCTCGAGCGGCTCGCGACGGGCGCCCCGGTGCGAGGCGCGCCGCCCGACGTCGCCGTTCGCTGGGTCGAGCCGTCGCTCGTCGGGGAGGTCGAGTTCGCGCGCTGGACACGCGCCGGGCGGCTGCGCCACCCGGCCTGGCGCGGCCTGCGCCCGGACAAGCGGGCGGAGGAGGTCGTGCGTGCGTGAGCGCCGCCTCGAGGTGGAGGTCGACGGTCGGCTGCTCTCGGTGGCGAACCTCGACAAGGTGCTCTACCCGGCGTCGGGCTTCACGAAGGGCGACCTCATCTCCTACTACGTCGCCGTCGCACCGGCCATCCTTGGCCATCTCGCGGGCCGGCCGGTCACGCTCGCGCGCTTCCCCGACGGAGTGGAGGGCCGTTCGTTCCTCGAGAAGCACGTCCCCGCCCACGCCCCCGCGTGGCTCGAGACGGTCGAGGTGCCGCGGGTGCTCGGCCGCAGGACGCGGCGCGACGCGCTCGAGCAGGCCGTCGTCTCGAGCGTCGCAGGGCTCGTCTGGGCGGCGAACCTGGCGGCGATCGAGCTGCACGTCCCGATGTGGCGGGTCGACACCGGGCCGTCGCCGCGCCCGGACCTCGTGGTCTTCGACCTCGACCCGGGGCCGGGCGTCGGCGTGCTCGAGTGCATCCCGGTCGCCGTCGCGCTGCGCCGGGAGCTCGAGGCGCGGGGTCTCGAGGCGGTCCCGAAGACGAGCGGCCGGAAGGGCCTCCACCTCTACGCGCGCCTCGAACCGCCTCGCGCCTGGCAGGACGTGCGCAGCGAGGCCTACGAGGTGGCGCGCCGCATCGAGGCCGAGGAGCCGCGACGGGTCGTCACGAGCATGGCGCGCGCTCGGAGGCCGGGCCGAGTCCTCATCGACTGGAGCCAGAACCACCCGGCGAAGACGACCGTGGCGGCCTACTCGCTACGGGCGGAGGCCACCCCGAGCGTGTCCGCGCCCCTTCGCTGGGAGGAGCTCGCGGCGGCCGAGCGAGCGGGACGCGCCGACGGGCTGCGCTTTCGACCTGCCGAGGTCCTCGCCCGGCTCGACCGCTACGGCGACCTCTTCGCAGGCCTCGCCGTCCGGTCGTGAGCCGCCCGAGGCAGCGAGCGCCCAGGACGGATCGCGTGCCGCGTTGGGTGCCGCCCGGCGTCCGGGCCGTCTGCCCCGGTCCGCACCGAGGCGGCTGGCGCCGGGGCACGGTCCACCTCGAGGTGACCGCAGGCGCTGCATGCGTAGATGGTGCGCCAGGGCGCCAAGAGGCCGGTGGCGATGAGGTCGGGATCGAACGGCGCGTGCTCGACCATCTCCTCTCGGCACTCGGGGCAGGGGGGCACGGGGCTTCCTCCGGCAGGGCAGCGGTGGCGGGGGGACGCGTTCAGGTCTCGGGCACGCTCGGCTCGGCGAGCGCGCCGAGCACGAGGCGCAGCAGGCTCGAGGGCCCGAGGCGCTGCGCGCCGAGCCGGAGCTCGAGGGGCACGAGGACCCGCCGCTGGAGAGCCTCGACGGGGGTGGCGCTCCGTTCGGCGGTGAGGAGCACCTCCTCGGCGAGGAAGGCGACCGTTCGGTGCCACGCCCACAGCTCGGGCCGGTCGGCGACGTCGGCGGGTCGCTCGGCGAGCGCGTGCAGCCGCTGGCGCGAGGCGTGCGCGAGGCAGTTCATCCACGCCCAGGCGGGCACGGAGCCGTCCGCCTCGCTCAGCACCTCGGCGATGGAGCCGTCGAGGAAGCGGTCGCACTCGGCGAGGAGCAGGTCCGTCGAGACGGCCGCGGGCTCATGGTCCCGGAAGCGCATCACGGCGAGCTGGCCGCACGCTCTCGTGCGCTGGGTCGGTCGCTCCGCTGCCCCACGTGCTTCCTCTTACCCCCGGCCGGCGGGGCCCATGCCGGCGCGCCGGGGCGACCGGCGCTCGCCGGGTGGTGGTCGGCGTGCCGGGATGCTGTAGTGGTAGCGACGCGGCTGCCGCACCGGCGCCGCCCGACAGCGCGAGGGACCCTATGACCGTGCTCCGCCCTGGCGAGTACAAGGTGGCCGATCTCGGTCTCGCCGACTTCGGCCGGCGGGAGATCGCGCTCGCCGAGCACGAGATGCCTGGCCTCATGGCGCTACGCGCCGAGCTCGGACCCGACCAGCCCCTCGCCGGGGCTCGCATCAGCGGGTCGCTGCACATGACCGTGCAGACGGCCGTGCTGATCGAGACGCTGGTGGCGCTCGGCGCGCAGGTGCGCTGGGCGTCGTGCAACATCTTCTCGACCCAGGACCACGCCGCCGCCGCTGTCGTCGTCGGTCCCGAGGGCACGCCGGGGTCGCCGGCGGGCGTGCCGGTCTTCGCCTGGAAGGGGGAGACGCTCGAGGAGTACTGGTGGTGCACGGAGCGGGCCCTCGACTGGGGCGCCGGGACGGGCCCGAACATGATCCTCGACGACGGCGGGGACGCGACCCTCCTCGTCCACCTCGGGGCCGAGGCGGAGCAGGCGGGGAAGGTGCCCGACACCCCCGCCGACGCCCCCGAGGACCTCGTCGTCCTCCACGAGCTGCTGCGCCGCTCGCTCGAGGACGATCCCGGGCGCTGGACGGCGGTCGCTCGGGGGGTGCTCGGGGTCACCGAGGAGACGACCACCGGGGTGCACCGCCTCTACCAGCGGCAGGCAGCCGGAACGCTGCTCTTCCCGGCGATCAACGTCAACGACTCGGTGACGAAGTCGAAGTTCGACAACCGGTACGGCTGTCGGCACTCGCTCATCGACGGCATCAACCGGGCGACCGACGTCCTGATCGGCGGGAAGGTCGCCGTGGTGTGCGGCTACGGGGACGTCGGCAAGGGGTGCGCCGAGGCGCTCCGGGGCCAGGGGGCGCGCGTCGTCGTCACGGAGATCGACCCGATCTGCGCCCTCCAGGCGGCGATGGACGGCTACGAGGTGACGACGCTCGAGGACGTCGTCGAGCGCGGCGACATCTTCGTCACCGCGACGGGGAACCGCGACGTCATCACCGCCGCGCACATGGCGCGGATGAAGCACCAGGCGATCGTGGGCAACATCGGCCACTTCGACAACGAGATCGACGTCGCGGGCCTGGCACGCGTCCCGGGCATCTCCAGGGTGAGCATCAAGCCGCAGGTCGACGAGTGGCGCTTCCCCGACGGCCACGCCGTGATCGTCCTGTCGGAGGGCCGCCTGCTCAACCTCGGGAACGCCACGGGCCACCCGAGCTTCGTCATGTCGACGTCCTTCACGAACCAGGTGATCGCCCAGATCGAGCTGTTCACGAAGCGGGGCGAGTACGACCGGCGCGTCCACGTGCTGCCGAAGCACCTCGACGAGCGCGTCGCCCGCCTGCACCTCGACGCCCTCGGCGTGAAGCTGACGACCCTCACCCCCGAGCAGGCGGCGTACATCGGGCGTCCGGTCGAGGGTCCGTACAAGCCCGACCACTACCGCTACTGAGCCTGGATCACCGTCCGACGCCGGCCGGACGGCGCGCCGCCGCAGGGCGGCCTGGATGCCATGGGAAGGGCGTGGATCGGCCGTCGCCCCGCCCAACGGGCGTGGGTCGATCGAGCGATCGCCGGTTCCCTTCCAGCTGGACGGCACCGGGGCGTTCTGCCGGCGCTCTCGATCCGGCCGCTCAGGTGCGACGCGAGCGCAGCCGCGCGTGGCTCGGCTGCCACCGCTCGGCCCACGGCCAGCCTGTCGGCAGGTGAGCCCAGCGGCGACAGGCAGCTCGCGCGAGACGCTCGGCGACGGCGAGGAGGCAGGGGAGAGTCGCCCGGGCAGTGGGTCCACGCTGCGGCGCCGCCTCGCCGCTGGTGCGCTCAGGCGCGCGCCAGCTTCTCGCTCAGGTGTGCCGGGACCTCGGCGTAGTGGTCGTGGTGGACCGAGAAGGTGCCGTAGCCGCCGGTCAGCGACCGGAGGTCCATGGCGTAGCGCACGAGCTCGGCGCTCGGGACGAGCGCGGTGATGACCTGCTGCCCGGTCTCGTCGAGCTCGCTGCCGACGACGCGTCCCCGCCTCGCGTTCACGTCGGCGAGGACCTCGCCTTGCAGGCGCGCCGGGACGCGCACCTCGAGGCGGGAGATCGGCTCGAGCAGGACCGGGTTCGCCTTCCGGAGCGCCTCCTGGAAGGCCAGCGACGCCGCGATCTCGAAGCTCGTCTCCGAGGAGTCGACGCTGTGGAACTTGCCGTCGACGCAGCGGGCGCGCACGTCGACGACGGGGTAGCCGAAGACGCCACCCCGGCGCATCGCCTTCTCGATGCCGTGCTGGACCGCGGGCAGGAACTGCCGGGGGATGGCGCCGCCGACGATCTCGTCCACGAACTCGAACCCCTCGCCGCGCGCGAGGGGCTCGAGCTTCAAGACGACGACGCCGAACTGCCCGTGGCCGCCGGTCTGCTTCTTGTGGCGACCCTCGGCCTCGGCCGGCGAGGTGATCGTCTCCTGGTAGGGGATCCGCAGCGCCTCGACGTCGATCTCCACGCCGAACTTGCGCTGGAGGCGCTCGCACACCACGTTGAGGTGGGTGTCGCCGAGGACCGTGAGGACCGTCTGCTGGGTCTGCTCGTCGTGGTGCACCGAGAGCGCACCGTCCTCCTCCTCGAGGCGGTGGAGGCTCGTCATGAGCTTGTCCTCGTCGCCTGACTTCCGCGGGCGGATCGCCACCGCGAGCTGGGGCGGCGAGAGGGGCGGCATCTCGGCGACGACCGGCGAGCCCTTCGGTGCCAGCGTGTCGCCGGCCTGGGCGTCGGCGAGCTTGGCGACCGCGACGATGTCGCCAGCGGGTGCCTCGCCCAGGGCGTAGGTCTCCTTGCCCCGCATCATCTGCAGCGCGTGCAGGCGCTCCTCGGACTTCGTGCGGCTGTTGACGAGCACCGTGTCGGGCCGCAGCGTCCCGGAGATCACCTGGAGCAGCGAGATGCGCCCGACGAAGGGATCGATGATCGTCTTGAACACCCGCGCCAGCGGCTCGCCGCTCGGGTCTCGAGCCACCTCCACCGACCGGTCCCCGGCCCGCACGCGCACGGGCCGGCTCGGCGCGATCTCGCGGATGAAGGCGGCCAGCCGGTCGATCGCGACGTTCGTCGTGGCCGAGCCGCACACGACGGGGAAGACCGAGCAGGCCGCGACGCCGGTCGCGAGGGTCGCCTCGAGCTCTGCCATGGAGGGCGTGTCGCCCTCCAGGTAGCGTTCCATGAGCTCGTCGTCGGCGACGACGATGCCCTCGACGAGGCTGTCGCGCACCCGGTGCTCGAGCTCGGCGATCTCCTCGGGGATCGGGCCGCGCCGGGGCGCCCCGCCCTCGTAGCAGATGGCCTCGTCAGCGAGCAGGTCGGCGATCCCGCGGAAGGAGGCCTCCTCGCCGATCGGCAGCTCGAGCGGCGCGACGCCCGCGCCGAAGACCTCGCGCAGCTGGTCGAGGACGCGGGAGAAGTCCGCGTGCTCGCGGTCGAGCTTGTTGACGAAGACCATCCGCGGGACGCCGAGGGCCTCCGCCGCCCGCCAGACCACCTCCGTCTGGACCTGGACCCCGTCGACGGCGCTCACGACGACGACCGCCAGGTCGGCGACGGCGAGGGCCCGCTCGGCCTCGGGGAGGAAGTCGGGGAAGCCGGGCGTGTCGATCACGTTGACCTTCTCGCCCTCGAGGACGTAGGGCGCGAGGGCGAGCGAGACGGAGAAGCGCCGCTTCAGCTCCTCCGGCTCGAAGTCGCAGGTCGCCGTGCCGTCCTCGACGCGCCCGACGCGCGCGGCCGTGGCGGTGGCGAGCAGCAGCGCGTCGGCGAGGGTCGTCTTGCCCACGCCGGTGTGGCCGACGAGGGCGACCGTCCGTACCGGCGCAGTGCTGGGGGCCATGCACACCTCGCTTCGGGGAGGGTCCTCGGCGCATGGTAGCGCCCAGTCCCGCCGTCGAGGCCGGGACGCCTAGCCAGCCACGGACGCGCCGGCGCGCCGGGAGAGGTCGGCGCACTCGAGGCACACGGCGGGCGGCACGAGCCCGAGGCGCATGGCGAGGCCGAAGAGCTGGCACCCGACGCAGTAGCCGATCGCCGCCTCGAGGAGCGCCGGGACGGCGAGCGCACCGAGCAGCGCGCGCGCCGCGACCGGCTCGCCGGCGAGCCAGAGGGCGAGCGCCGAGCTCGAGAAGGTGCACCCGATGGCCTGGGCGAAGCGCTTGGGCGGGCCGGGGTGCAGCTTGGCGTGCCGGCCCAGCCGGGGCGCCACGACCCTCGTCGCCAGCAGTGCGAGGGGGCTGAGCCGCGGGCCGGCGAGGACGCGTGCGGCGAAGCCGTACGCGAGCGGGACCGCGAGCCACAGTGCCGGGAGCGTCGCCGCGAGGGCGGCCATCACGACGACGCCGACTGCCACCGTGCGCGCCGCCGCGTCGTTCACCCAGCGCGGGAAGGCTGGCAGCGCCACACGCCGAGTCTAGGCGCCCACGGCGCGTCCCGGACCGGGTCGTGCCGGCGACGGTCCGGACGCGGGCTCAGTGGGGCTGCTCGCCGGCGAGGAGGGCGAGCGCGTGCGGCAGGACGTCGAGCACGGCCTCGAGCGACTCGACCGCTCCCCTCGCCGACCCGGGGAGGTTGAGGACGAGGCAGGCGCCGACGGTCCCAGCGAGGCCGCGGCTCAGGCGCCCGAGCGGGCTCGCGGCTCGCGCGGCTTCGGCGAGGCCGGGCGCCTCGCGCTCGAGGACGCGCCGGGTCGCCTCGGGCGTGAGGTCGAGCGGCCCGAAGCCCGTGCCCCCCGTCGACACGACGAGCCCCGCGAAGCCCGACGCCATCTCCCGCAGTGCCGAGGAGACCGGCTCCACCCCGTCGCCGACGACGCGCCGCTCGAGGACGCGAAAGCCGGCGCGCTCGAGCGCCTCGGCGAGCGCGGGGCCGGCGGTGTCCGCTCGCCGCCCCTCGCTCCCCGCGCTCGACACCGTCAGGATCTTCGCCTCGAGCCGGGAGCCGAGGGCCGGGCGCGCGGGCGCCTCGTCGGCGCAGCCTCCGGAGACCGGCGGCAGCACGGCGAGCTCGTCGGACGCGCCGAGCGGCTGCGAGGGCAGCGCGGGCTCGCCGTTCACCCAGAGGGCGCTCGTCTCGAGCACCTGCGCGAAGGCGGGGCCGAAGCGCTCGACGGCGGCGGCGAGGACCTCCTCGGGCGTGGACCCGGGCACCTCGGCGCCGGGGCTGCCGGCGGCCTCGCGCGCCGGACCGAACAGCCGCAGGTGTGGCAACGTCAGCCGCCGATCATCGACATCGATCGCCGGGGCGGGCTGAAGGTCGGGTCGCCGATCCCGTGACCGGCGCGCTTCGCGCCGACCGAGGCGTGGAACAGCGCGGCGAGCTCGTCGTCGGACCCACCCCGGCGCAGCACGTCGCGCAGCGAGAGCTCGTCGTCGGAGAACAGGCAGTTGCGCAGCGCGCCCTCGGCGGTGACGCGCAGGCGGTCGCAGGTCCCGCAGAACGGGCGGGTCACGCTGGCGACGACGCCGATCTCGCCGCAGCCGTCGGCGAAGCGGTAGCGCGCGGCGGGCGCGGGCTCGCCCGGGGCCTCGACCGCCTCGAGCGGCCAGCGCTCGTCGATGCGCGCGACGACCTCGTCGGAGGGCACGACGAGGCGGCGGTCCCAGCGCCGGTCGGCGTCGAGCGGCATGAACTCGATGAACCGGACGACCCGCCCCGCCTCGCGGGCGAAGGCGGCGAAGTCGAGCACCTCGTCGTCGTTGACGCCGGCGACGAGGACGACGTTCACCTTGATCGGCGCGAGGCCCGCCGCCTCAGCGGCATCCATCGCCTCGAGCACCGACGAGAGCCGGCCCCCCCGCCGGATCGCCGCGAAGCGGTCCTCGCGCAGCGAGTCGCAGCTCACGTTGACCCGCCGCAGGCCGGCCGTCGCGAGGGGGCGGGCGAGCGCGGCGAGGCGCATGCCGTTCGTCGTGAGCGCGAGGTCCTCGAAGCCGAGGGACGCGAGGCGCGCGACGAGGTCGGCCAGTCCCGCGCGCACGAGGGGCTCGCCCCCGGTGAGGCGGACCGCGGTGATCCCGAGATCGCGCGCGACGCGCGCGATCCGCTCGATCTCGTCGAAGCTGAGCAGCTCGGCGGCGGGGAGGAAGCGCACCCCCTCGGCGGGCATGCAGTAGGAGCAGCGCAGGTTGCATCGGTCGGTGACCGAGAGTCGCAGGTCGGTGTGGAGCCTGCCGAAGCGGTCGACGAGGGGCCCGGTGCCGCGGCCTGACCGGCGAGCGGGCGGGTCGCGGCGAAGGAGGACTCGCTGCGGGGTGAGCGCGGCCTTCACGGACCGAGCACCTCGAGGCGGTCGGGATCGAGCAGCAGGACGCGCACCGCCTCTCCCGGCCCCGGCCCCTCGCCGTCGGGCAGCACGACGAGGGCGTTGGCTCGCGCCAGGGCGCTGAGCTGGTGGGAGCCCTGGCCGCCGGCCGAGCGGACCTCCAGCCTGCCGCGTCCGTCGACGCCGGCCACCGCGCGCAGGAAGTGCGTCCGGCCGTCGGGGCGCCGGCGGAAGGCCTCCGCCGCGCGCGCCTCGAGGAGGGGCGGCTCGATCGAGCGCTCGCCCGCCATCGCCCGCAGCGCGGGCCGCGCGAGGAGCTCGAAGGAGACGAGCGCGGAGACCGGGTTCCCCGGGAGGCCGAAGACGGGGGTCGCGCGCGGCCCGATCTCCCCGTAGACGAAGGGCTTGGCGGGCTTGATCGACACCTCCATCGAGCGGCACGCGCCGCTCGCCATCTTCGCGAGCACGTCGTGGAGGACGTCGCGGTCGCCGTGGCTCGCCCCGCCCGTGGCGAGGACGGCGTCGCACTCCGCTGCCCGTTCGAGCGCGGCGGCGATCGCGGTCTCGTCGTCGTGCACGATGCCGAGGTCGACCGGGTCGAAGCCGGCGCGCGCGAGGAGGGCGAGGAGGGCGGGTCGGTTGGCGTCGCGGATCTTCCCCGGCGGCAGCGGGCCGGCACCGGCCACGAGCTCGCTCCCGGTGGCGAGCACGCCCACCTTCGGGCGGGGGTGGACCTCGAGCGCCTCGATGCCGAGGCCGGCCAGCACGCCGAGGTGGGCGGGGCCGAGGACGGTGCCGGGGCGAAAGAGCACCTCTCCCGAGCGCAGGTCCTCCCCGGGCTGGCGGACGTTGTCCCCCGGCTCCACGGGCTCCTCCAGGACGACCACGTCCCCGCTGGGCGACGCCAGGTGGCTCGCCTCGAGGACGCACACGGCGTCCGCCCCCGGCGGGATCGGCGCACCGGTCATGATGCGCGCGGCCTGGCCCGGACCGAGTGGCCGCCCTGGCGCGTCGCCTGCCATGACCGCCGCGACCACCTCGAGCCGGGTGGGCGCCTGCCGGCAGTCCGCGGCGCGCACGGCGTAGCCGTCCATCGCCGCGTTCGCGAAGGGCGGCACCGCCTCGCCGGCGACGACCGCGCTCGCCAGCACGCAGCCGAGCGCGTCGGCCCTGGTGCGCTTGGTCGGCCCGAGCGGGGCCTGGCGCCCGACGACGAAGGCGCGCGCCTCCTCGAGGGGGATCACGGCGCGATCCCCTCGCAGCCACCGCGTGCCTCCGGTCGCGCGTCGGGGGCCCGGAGGCGCTGCGCGCCGAGCGCCCAGGCTTCCCCGTTCGCCCAGGTCTCGCGCTTCCAGATCGGCACGGCCGCCTTCACGGTGTCGATGAGGTAGCGGGCGGCGGCGAAGGCCACGTCGCGCGAGGGCGCGGTGGCGACGACGACGACGGCGATCTCCTCAGGGGCGAGCGTGCCGGTTCGGTGGAGCAGGACGAGCCGGCCCAGCTCCGGCCAGCGCGCACGCGCCGAGCGAGCGACGTCGGCGAGCGCCCGTTCGGCGGCGCCCGGGTAGCACTCGTAGTCGAGACGGACGACGCCCGGCCGTCCCTCGGAGTGGTCGCGCACGGTCCCGCTGAAGCTCACGAGCGCGCCGCAGCGTGCGGTCACCGCCCAGGCGAGCGCGTCGGCGAGCGGGAGCGGATCGGCTCCGATGGCGACCCAGTCGTCGAGGCCGCGCGGGGGGTCCACCGGGCCGATCGTAGCGGGGGAGGTGCGCCGGCCCCGCCTCAGGCACCGGGGGGCAACTCGAGCCCGAGGCGCCGCAGGTCCGCCGGCTCGTCGGCGTCGCACAGGTCCAGCTCTGCCGCGATGCCGCCCCAGCACGGCGCGCCGAGCCGCTCGACGCGTGCATCGGCGCTGAACCGGCGCAGCGACCGCTCGCCGTGCGCGAGCGACGCGGCGGCCTCGTCGAGGGCAGTCCTGCTCCAGCGGGCGCACAGCGGCTGCACCCGACCCCCGACGAGCGGGGCAGCGCTGCCCTGTCCGGGCCAGGTCGCGAGGAACCGGAGGAACGCGACGGGGACCCTCGGCAGGTCGCAGGCGAGGACGAGCACCGGCCCGTCGTGTCCGGCGGCGCGCAGCGCACGAGCCCCGGCGACGATCGCCGCGAGGGGACCCGACCCCGCCGGCTCCTCGAGCACGTGCGGCAGGGCGGTCCGTCCCGGCCCGACCTCGAGGGCGACGGCCACGACGGCGGCGAGGCGCGCCGCGAGCTCCTCCCCGAGGGTCGATCCTGCGAGCGGGAGGCTCGCCTTGTCGAAGCCCATCCGCCGGCTCGAGCCGCCGGTGAGGAGCATCCCAGCGACGCCGGGCACGGGGCGATCCCCCCGAGGGGGCGCAGCGCTCACGACGCGCCGTCGGCCGACCGACCGTGGCGCGCCACGCCGAGGTCGGTCGTGCCGTAGCCGGGCAGCTGGGCGAGCTGGGCGCGTAGCCACGCGGAGGCGAGGACCTCGGCGAGGGCGATCCGCTCGGGCGAGGACGGGCCGTCGTCGCGCACCACGAGGTCGAAGCGCTCCTCGGTCCGGGGGAGGAAGCGCAGGCCGTAGGCGAGGGCGGCGGGCTCGTGCGCGACGCCGGCGTCGGCCAGGCCGGCGGCGATCGCGGCGGCGACCTCGAGGTGGCCGGCGACGTGCGTCTCGTAGCCGGGGAGCGCGCTCGGCTCGATCCGGAGCGCCTCGCGCTCGCGCTCGAGGACGGCGCGCGCCTCGGAGCCGGGCTCGCGGTTCGCGAGGCGCAGCCGCCGGCGCGCGACGTCCCCGAGGTCGGCGATGTCGCTCCCGGCTCGCTCGCCGAGCACGATGCCCTGGCGCCAGGTGGTGAAGCCGTAGGCGCGCCAGGCGCTGCCGAGGTAGGCGTCGGGAGCGCTCGTGTTGTAGCCGCGCCCGTCCGGGTCGCGCCGGTGGATCCCAGCGGCGTGGACGTGCCCGGCGGCGAGCAGCTCGAGGGCGCGCCCGCTCCCGCACGCCCACCACAGCAGGCCGAGCGGCGGATCGCGCCGGGCGAGCGGCGTGGCGAGCAGGGCGAGGGCAGGGTCACAGCCCGCCACGACGACGGTCGGCTGGGGCGGCCCGAGCGGGTGGACCCGCGCCGGCTCCTCGGCGAGGAGGCCGTCGGCGGGCGCGAACCCGACGGCGCGCCCGGTGGCGCCGTCGAGGGGTGCCGCGAGGAGCGCACCGCCGACGGAAGCGAGCCCGACGCGTGCCCCCCGCTCGCCGAGCTCCTCGAGGGGGACGACCGAGACGGCCGCCGGCGCGGCGCGCTCGCCGAAGAGCTCCTCCACGCTGGCGCCGAGCGCCTGCGCGAGGCGCAGCGCGCTGCGCAGCGAGGGGTCCGCGCTCCCGCGCTCGATCGCCGCGACGGCCTGCCGCGTGATGCCGGCGAGGGAGGCGAGCTGGCGCTGGGACAGCGAGCGAGCGCAGCGAGCCTCGCGCAGCCGCTGCCCGGCGTCGCGCCGCTCGCGGCCAGCCTGGCTCGGGCCCTCGCTCACGAGGGCGTCGCTCCTGCCGTGGTCGTGGCGGTGCGCGAGCCGCTGCGTGGCTCCCAGGCCGTGCGAGCGCGCCGCGCGCGCCGAGGAGGCGGTCGGCCGTCCTGCGCGGCTCGCCGGAGTGCCGGCGCGATCGGGTGGGCACCGGGCGTCACGGCGCGCCCGAGGCGGCCGGCGGCTCGGACGCGCCCGGGCGCGCTCGCCGCCTCTGCCGTGCGGCCCGCGACGGCGCCGCGCAGGGGCTCGCCGGATGCGAGGCCGGTGCGACCCGTCGGACGGGAGGGGCTCACGACGGCACCGCCTCGGAGGCGAGCAGCCTCCCATCCTCCCCGTAGACAGGGGGGGCGATCGGCGTGAAGCGGATTTCGTTCCCGGCAGGGGGCTCGTCGACGCGCAGGGTCACCGCCGTCCCGTGCACGGCGACGGCGAGCTCGAAGCGCGCGCCGGACGGTCGCAGGGACCGCAGCTCGCCGATGAGGGTCGGCCCACGCTCGGGGTGGTGGCCGAGGAGGACGAGGTCGGGGTGGACGGCGAGGAAGCACCCCCCGCCCGCGAGCGGTGCGAAGGATCGGTAGCCGACGAGGGCGGCGACGCGGCGCGTCGCCGGGGCACGCACGAGGGCGGCCGGCTCGTCGACCTGGAGCACCTGCCCACGGTCGATGACGGCGACCCGATCGGCCACGAACTGCGCCTCGGCGAGGTCGTGCGCGGCGACGAGCGTCGGCAGCTGCCGCTCGGCGGCGGCTTCGAGGATCACCTCGGAGACGACGCGCTTCGCCTCCTCGTCGAGCCCGTCGTAGGGCTCGTCGAGCGCGAGCGCCGCTGGCGCCGCGGCGAGGAGGCGAGCGAGCGCGACGCGGCGGCGCTGGCCGGCAGAGAGGGCGAGCGGCGAGGCGGCGAGGAGCTCGCCGATGCGGAGGCGGGACGCGAGCGCGGCGACGCTGGAGCGATCGGCCGCGCCGTAGGCGAGGTTGGCAGCGACGCTGAGGTGTGGGAAGAGCGCGGGGTCGTGGCGCAGGAGGCCGATGCGTCGCCGCCAGGTCGGCACGCTGCGCGCGGGCTCGGTCGTGGCGAGGAGGCGACCGCCGAGCGACACGCGGCCGCGCCGGGGGTGCACGAGCCCGGCGATGGTCTCGAGCACGGTCGTCTTGCCGGCGCCCGAGGGCCCGAACAGCGCCAGACGCTCGCCCGGTGCGACGCGCAGCGCGACCGAGACCGCGAAGTCTCGGCGCTCAACGGTGAAGTCGGCCTCGAGCACGGGCGCTGTAGGCGTAGGCGGCGATCGGCAGGGGGAGCGCGACGACGAGGAGCACGAGCGCGAAGGGGAGCGCGGAGGCGAGCCCGGTCTCCTGGAGGGTCGTCCAGATCTGCAGGGGCAGGCCGAAGGGGTGGTAGGCGACGATGACGACGGCGCCGAAGGCGCCCATGGCGCGGGCCCAGGCGAAGGCGAGGGCCGCCGCCAGGCCGGGCGCGGCGAGCGGGAGGGTGACCCGGGCGAGGACGCGCCAGGGAGGGTCGCCGAGCAGCGCCGCCTGCTCCTCGAGGCGGCGGTCGGCGGCACGGAAGGCTGCCTGCGCGCCGAGCACGTAGTAGGGCGCGGACTCGTACACCTGGGCGACGACGAGGGCGAGGAAGGTGTTCGTCGCGCTGAGGTGCACCCGGGCGAGGGCGTGCCCGGCGGGCGTCGCCGGGCCGAGCATGAAGACGAGCAGCAAGCCGATGACGAGGGGTGGCAGCAGCAGCAGTGCGAGGACGCCGGTCTCGAGCACGCGGGCGAAGGGGAGGCGTCCCCGAGCGAGGAGGAAGGCGAGCGGCGTGCCGAGCCCGACGAGCACCGCGAGGGTGAGGGCGCCCGACTCGAGCGAGACGACGAGGGGGGTCAGCGCGCCCGGGGCGCTGAGCGCTCGGCCGATGGCTGCAGGCGACAGCTCGCCGAGGAGGGTGAGGATCGGGCCGACGAGGACGACCCACACCACGATGGCCGCGAGCGCCCCCGCCGTCGCCTGCAGGTGGTCGAGGCGCTCGCGCCGCGCCGGCGCGCCGAGCGCCGCCTCAGCGGGCGAGCGCACGGCGTACCACCGCCGGGACGGCGCGCACGGGCCCGACGACCACGGGGCGCGTCAGCGTGTAGCCGAAGGATCGCACGGCTCGTCGCCCGGCGTTCGACAGGAGGTAGGCCACGAACGCGGCCGCGGCCGGCGCGGCGGGGCGGCCGATGACCGTCACGTCGAGGCTGATGGGCTGGCCGTGGACGACCGCCCCGTCCGCGAGCCGGAGCGAGGCGGTCGAGTACAGCGAGGCGAGCCTCGGGTCCCCGAGGTTGACCTCGGTCGGCAGCGGCACGTACGGCAGGTGCAGCGCGCGCGCCTCGGGCAGGTAGGCGCTCGCGGCGTCGAGCTGACCTGCCTGGAGCCGGGCCTCGAGGCCCACCTCGTCGAAGATCTCGGCGGAGTCGCCCGAGCCGGGAGCCGGCGCACGCAGGATCCTCCGGACGATGCCGCCCTCGAGGCCGGCGCGCCGCTGCGCGAGCTCGAGCATCTCGACGAAGGCCGCTCCCTGCGGATCGACGTTCGGGTCGGTCCGGCCCAGCCGGAAGGAGGGCGACGCGAGGAGGACGAGGAGCTGACGGAGCGTCCCGCGACCGCGCGCGATCGCCGCGAGCCGGGTGGCGAACGGGCTCGCCGGGTTGTAGGCGAGGACGAGGGGGCAGGAGGCGAAGCGGACGAGCCAGCGCGTCAGACGGGGCTCGAGCGAGACGATGGGGCCCGGGCCGACGCTCTCGAAGACGTTGGCGCTGATGGCGCCGGCGGCGATCTCGGCCGCGAGCGCGTCGGCTCCCGCGCCGCGACCCTCGTAGCCGTAGCCCGTGGCGCGGGAGAAGGCGGGTCCGAGCACCCGCTCGTTGAGCAGGGTGAGGGAGCCCGCGTAGGCGACCTCGGCGACTCCTCGACGGGCGGACGCGTTCGCTGCCGGTCCGAGCGCGGGCGACGCCGCGAGGACGGCGATCGCTGCGGCGGTTCGCAAGCGCCGCCGGCGGTGGCGCCCCATTTACGCAATCGTAGCTGCCGTGCAGCAATCAGTGCTTGCCCGGCGTTCCGGCTCAACCCTCGGTGGCGGTCGCGTCGGCCGGGTCGGCGCAGCCCGGCTGGCCGTCACGAGCGACCGTTCCGTCCGCCCGCCGCAGCCACGCGCCGCTCCGACCGCCGGTCTTGTGCCAGACGGCGAGGTCGTCGAGGACGAGGGTGTCGTCGAGGTGGCGGCACGCCTGGTAGACGGTGAGGGCGGCGACGGCGCAGGCGGTGAGCGCCTCCATCTCGACGCCCGTGCGGTCCAAGGCGTCGACCGCGGCCTCGATCCCGACGCCGTGCTCGGCGGGGCCGAACTCGACCGCGACCTCGCCCAGCAGGAGGGGGTGGCAGAGCGGGACGAGCTCGTCGGTCCGCTTGGCGGCGAGCACCGCGGCCGTGCGCGCTGCGCCGAGGACGTCTCCGGTCGGGAGCTCGCCGCCCAGTACCCGGCGCGCCGTGTCGGGCGACATCCGCAGCAGCGCGCGGGCGACGGCACGTCGGCGCGTCGGCCGCTTCGCGGTGACGTCGACCATCCGGGCGTTGCCCGCCGCGTCGAGGTGGGTCAGCTCCGGGCCGGGCATGCCGGAGTGTACCGAGGGGCGCGGTGGCAGGGCGGAGCGGCCCGTCGGCCCCGGCGCCGGTCGGCGCGGCTGGCCCTGCGCGGCAGCTCGCCGGCGAGGTGCGTCCCGCCCCCGGGGCGCGAGCGCGCCGGCGCCTGGTGGTGCCGCACGAGGGCCGGGAGAACAGTACGGCTCGCCCCGTTTCGCGCGGGCGCGCCAGGGTAGGGGTCGCGCGTGGTCCGGCGCAGGGGATCGTCCGCGAACGGGCGCACCGGGTCGCGCCGTGGTCTCGCCCTCGCGCTGGCGCTCGCGGGTGCAGGTCCGCTGCTCGTCGTCGGGCTCGGCACCGCCACGCCCGCGCGTCCGAGCCGACGCGACGGGCTGTTCGCCGGCGAGATGCTCGCCGAGCTGCGCACGGTCCGGCACGCGCCGATCCGACCGCGCGCCGACTGCGCGGCGCTCGCCATCTCGGTGCCCGCCTACGTCCTCGGCTGCCGTGCCGGCGAGCGTGCCTTCACGCGTGCCTGGGCAGCGCCGGCGGACCCGCGCGCACCGACGGCGCGCGTCCGTCCCGGCCGGTGAGCGAGGGCGACGTCCGCCCCGGCGCGTTCGCCGCTAGCCTCGTTCGCATCGCCCGCGTCATCCTCCGCCGTCTGGCGCCTGCCGCCGTGCGCGCCCACCACGTGGGCGAGGTGGTGCTCGCCATGCCCTCGATCAGGTCGTTCGCTCGCCACGCGGTGCCGATGCTCCTCGAGGGTGTCCTCGGGCCCTTCGCGGTGTTCTACGGGGTGCTCTCGCTCGCCGGCTACCGCGGTGCGATCGTCGCCGCCCTGGCCTGGTCGGCGGCGGCGATGGTGCGCCGCCTGAAGCGGCGGGAGCCCGTGTCGGGCCTCCTCGTCTTCGGCCTGGCGGCCCTGCTCGTCCGCACGGCGGTCGCCTACGTGACCGGGAGCGCCCTCCTCTACTTCCTCCAGCCCGCCGCGGGGACCGGCATCGTGGCGCTCGCCTTCCTCGCCTCGGCGCTCGCCAAGCGGCCGCTCGCGCAGCGCCTGGCGCAGGACTTCTGCCCCCTCGACCCGCTGCTCGTCGCCCGCGCCGGCGTGCGGCGCTTCTTCATCCACATCTCGTTCCTCTGGTCCGTCGTACTCCTCGCGAACGCCGGAGCCGTCGCGCTCCTCCTGTTCACGTCGTCGCTGCGGGCGTTCGTCCTCGAGCGAGCCGCCGTCACCTGGGGGCTCCTCGTGCTGGGCGTCGCGGTGTCGGTGTGGTGGTTCGTGCGCGCCATGCGGGGCGAGGGCATCACCGTCACCTGGGGCGCCCGTCGAGCACCGGCAGAGGTCCCGGCCGACTGACGCGACCGCGCCGGTCGGCTCAGCGGCACATCGGCGGCACGACGTAGCCGCCGCAGACCTCGGCGAGGAGCTCGGCGAAGCGGATCGCCCCCAGGTCGCCGCCGATCGGCGCCACCACCTGGACGCCGACGGGCAGGCCCGACCTCGACAGTCCGGCCGGCGCGGCCACGACCGGGAGGTGCGCGACGCCCGTGCCACCCGTCCAGGCAAGGCCCTCGAAGTAGGGCCGTGCCGCGCCGTTGACGATCGTGGCGCGCTGGCGGCGGTCCGGGGTGTGGTCGTGGGGGAAGGCGACGGTGGGGGCGACCGGACAGAGCACGACGTCGACCGTCTCGAACAGGCGTGCCCAGCCGGCCTTCAGCCCCTCCTGCCGCCGCAGGGCGTCCGCGAGCGGCAGGCGGCCCGGGTCGAAGCCGATGGGAGGGACGATGCGGAAGAGCACCTCGGTCGCCTCGGCGAGCAGGCAGGGCCGGACCTCCTCGAGGCGCACCCCGGCGCCCTCGAGGGCGCGTACGGCGGCGCCGAGGACGTCGAGGACCTCCTGGTCGACGGGGAAGTCGGGGTCGGCGAGCCAGACGCCGACCCGGTACTCCTCGAGACGACGCGCCGCTCGCGGCGGTCGCAGCTCGCGCCGGCCGGCGAGCACCTGGAGCAGGACCTCGAGGTCCCTCGGCCCGCGGGCGAGCGGACCGAAGACGTTGATGTCGAGGTCGCGAGTCGTGCCGCCCGACGCGTCGCGCAGGTAGCCGAGCTGGGGCACGACCCCCCAGGTGGGCTTCAGGCCGTAGACGCCGCAGAACGCGGACGGGATCCGGATCGAGCCGAGCATGTCGGTGCCGAGCTCCATCACGGTCATCCCGGTGGCGGTCGCCACGGCGGCGCCGCCCGAGGAGCCCCCGCTGGTGCGGCCGGGGTCGAAGGGGTTCACGGTCACGCCGAACAGGTCGTTGTAGGTCTGCGAGTCGGTGGCGAACGCGGGCACGTTCGTCTTGCCGAGGATGATCGCTCCCGCCTCCCGCAGCCGGGCGACGGCGGGCGCGTCCTCCCGGGGGAGGTGGTCGGCGAGCTGCACGGCGCCGCTGGTCGATCGCAGGCCGGCCGTCTCGATCGCGTCCTTCACGGTCATCGGGATGCCCTCGAGCGGGCGGCAGCGCTCGCCGCGAGCACGCCTCGCGTCGGCGTCGGCAGCGGCGCGCGCCGCGCCCGCTGCGTCGAGGGTCACGACCGCGTTCAGCGCGGGGTTGTGCCGCTCGATGCGAGCGAGGACGCTCGCGAGGAGCTCGCGGGCGCTGAGCTCGCGCGCGGCGAGCGCGGCCGTCGTCGCCACGAGCGTGGCGAGGGCCGGGTCGTTCTCCGTCTCCATCGGCCAGCTCCCGTGCTCACGTCGGGCCCGGCGCGACCTGCGTGGCCTCGCCGAGTGTCTCGGATGGTGAGTATCCTTCACGAGCAATGAGATGTCGCCGCGCCGACCGGGCGCCGGTTCGTGCCCGCGGCACCGGGCGGGCCGGGGGGAGCGGGCGTTGAAGGCCGTCGTCCAGCACGCCTTCGGTGGCGTGGACGTGCTGGCCTACGAGGACGTCGAGGACCCGGCCCTCGGGCCGGGCGACGTCCTCGTGCGCGTCGAGGCGGCCGCCCTGAACCGCCTCGACGTCCTGCAGCGGCAGGGCCCACCGCTGCTGCCGGGCTTCCGGCTCCCGCACATCGCCGGCATGGACGTGGCCGGCACGATCGTGGCGGCCGGCGAGCTCGCCGGAGGGCGCGTCGGGGAGCGGGTCGTCGTCAACCCGGCGCTCCAGTGCGGCACCTGCCCGGCCTGCAAGGAGGGCGACGACGGTCTGTGCCCGAACGTGCGGGTCGTCGGAGGTACCGTCCCGGGCGGCTACGCCGAGCTGTGCTCGGTCCCGGCAGACCACGCGTTCGCGCTGCCCGAGGGCGTCAGCGCCGAGGAGGCGGCGACGATCCCGACGGTGTTCTCGACGGCCTGGCACGCCCTCGTCACCGTCGGGCGCCTCCAGGCGGGCGAGACCCTCCTCGTCCACGGCGCGGGGAGCGGCGTCACGATCGCCGCGATCCAGCTCGCGAAGCGGCTCGGGGCGCGCGTCGTCGCCAGCGCGACCTCCGAGCGCAAGCTCGAGCTGGCGCGCGAGCTCGGCGCGGACGTCGTCGTCAACAACCGCACCGGCGACGTCGTGGCGGCGTGTCGCGAGGCGACCGAGGGACGCGGCGCCGACATCGCCCTCGACCACGTGGGGCCCGCCCTCTTCCAGGCCACGATCGAGGCGCTGCGGCCGAGGGGACGCCTCGCGTTCTGCGGCACGACGACCGGGGAGCTGGCGACCTTCAACCTGCCCTACGCCTACCACTTCGGCATCTCCCTCCTCGGCGTCGACCCCTACCGCGCCACCGAGTTCGCTGACATGCTGGCCTTCTACTGGGGCGCCGGGTTCGTGCCGGTGATCGACAGCACCTTCCCGCTCGCGCAGGCGGCCGACGCCCAGCGCCGGATGGAGTCCGGCGAGGCAGCGGGGAAGATCCTCCTCCTCCCGTGACGGCGGGTGCGAGCCCGACCGGGCCGCTCGACGCCGCCTCCCCGGCTCCGATCTGGCGCCTGATCCAGGGGCTGACCGCCTACTTCAGCGTCGTGGCCGGCGACGAGCTCGGGGTCTTCGCGGCCCTCGCCGACGGCCCGGCCTGCCCCGCCGTGCTGGCTCGGCGCTGCGGCGCGCACGAGGGTCGCCTGGCCTCGCTGCTCGACGGCCTCGTCGCGGCGGGAGTCCTGGAGCGCGACGGGGAGCGCTACGCGCTCACGCCGACGGCGGCCGCGTACCTAGTCCCCGGCCCGGGCTACCTCGGCGCCCTCCTGCGCACCTCGCCGGGACCGCTCGAGAACTGGCCGGCGCTCGCCGCGACCGTGCGCGGCGCGCCGCCGCCGCGCGACGTCGGCGCGGACGGCTCGTTCCACGCCGAGCTCGTGCGAGCCACCTTCCCGGCCCAGCTCGCCGCGGCGCGTGCCACGGTGCGCGAGCTGGACCTGCGGCCGGCGCGCACGGCCGCACGGATCCTCGACCTCGGTGCCGGCGGGGCGCCGTGGACCATCGCGCTCCTCGAGGCGTGGCCGGGCGCCACCGCCGTCGTGAACGACCTCCCCCCGGTCGCCGAGGTCGCTGCCGAGAAGCTCGCCGCGGCGGGCCTGCAGGCTCGGGCGTCGATCCTCGAGGGCAGCTACTTCGAGGTCGGCCTCGAGGCGGACGCGTTCGACGTCGTGGTGCTGGCCCACGTCTGCCGCGCCGAGGGCGAGGCCGGGGCGCGCCGCCTCGTCGCCAGGGCAGCCCGCGCCCTCTGCCCAGGGGGCGAGCTGCTGCTCGCGGACTACCCGGTCGACGAGGACGGCCGGGGCCCGGCCCAGGCGCAGCTGCTGGGGGTGACGATGACGGCGAACACGCGCCAGGGTCGCGCCTTCACCTGGTCGCAGGCGCGGGCCTGGGCCGAGGACGCGGGGCTGGGCGCGCTCCGGGTCGCCGCCCCGCTGCCGCCGACGTCGGTGCTCCTCGCACGCAAGGGAGGCTGAGGTGGAACGGATCGGAGACGCTGGCCGCGCGAGCGGCGAGGCAGGGCAGGGCGCGACGGAGGTGGACGTCCTCGTCACCGGCGCGCTCGTCGTGACGATGGACGAGCGGCGCGAGGTGCTCGAGGACGGCGCCGTCGCCATCGCCGGCGACCGCATCGCCGCCGTCGGCAAGAGCGCCGAGCTCGCCCGGGCGTTCCGTGCGCGAGAGGTGATCGACGGCTCTCGCTTCGTCGTCACCCCGGGACTCGTGAACACCCACATCCACGTCACGGGCGAGCCGCTCACCCGCGGGTTCGTCCCCGACGACACGCCCTTCGAGGAGAACGTCTTCACCTGGCTGTGCCCGCTGTACGCGAGCTACACCGAGGAGGACGAGCGGCTGTCGGCCCAGCTCGCTGCGGCGGAGATGCTGCGCTCCGGGACGACGTCGTTCATCGAGGCGGGCACGATCCGCTTCGTCGACGCCGTGGTCGAGGCCCTGCGCGAGACGGGGATCCGAGGGCGCGTCGGACGGTGGATCTGGGACCTCCCGCCGGAGCCCGCCGTCTACCGTCAGACGACGCGCGAGGCGATCGCGCACCTCGAGTCCGACCTCGAGCGCTTCGCTGCGGGGGACCGAGAGCTCGTCGAGGCCTGGTCGATGGTCGTGGGCCACACGACCTGCAGCGACGAGCTCTGGCGCGCGGCGCGCGGGCTCGCCACCGAGCGCGGCACCGGGCTCAACTTCCACATGTCGCCAGCGGCGATGGACCCCAAGGGCTTCCTCGAGTCCTTCGGGGAGCGCCCCATGGTCCACCTGGATCGCCTCGGCGTCCTCGGGCCGGACGTCGTCATGGCCCACTGCGTCCACGTCGACGACGCCGAGCTCGCGCTGATGGCGAGGCGCGGGGTCAGCGTCGCCCACTGCCCGACGACCGCCCTCAAGGTCGCCTACGGCGTTACCCAGATCGGCAAGATCCCGGAGATGCTCGAGCTCGGGATCAACGTGGCGATCGGCACCGACGGCAACAACGCGTCGAACTACTCGGACCTCCTGCGTGCCACCTACCTCGTCGCGGGGCTCTTCAAGGACGCGCGCACGGATCCCCGGATGATCCCCGCCGAGACCGCGTTCGAGATGGCGACGCTCGGCGGGGCGCGGGCGATGCGGCTCGCGCACGAGATCGGCTCGCTCGAGGCGGGCAAGCAGGCGGACCTCGTGCTGCACGAGCGCAGCCGTCCGGAGTGGACGCCGCTACTCAACGTGGCGAACCAGCTCGTCTACTCGGCCGACGGGCGCTCCGTACACACGGTCTTCGTCGCCGGGCGCAAGGTCGTCGACGGCTACCGGCTGACGACGATCGACGAGGGTGCCCTCTACGAGGCCGCCCAGCGGGCGGGGGAGGCGATCGTGCGGCGCTCGGGGCTGCCGGTTCGGCGCAAGTGGCCGGTCATCTGACGCGGTCAGGGCGCGACGGCACGCACACGAGGCGCGCCCCGTAGGCGGGGCGCGCCGCCTCGGGCAGGCCGTCGTCGGTGAGGATCCGCTCGAAGCGCTCGAGCGGTGCGACGGGGGCGAGCGCGCGGCGCCCGAACTTCGAGCTGTCGGCGAGCACGGCGCAGCGCTCCGCGGCGTCGATCATCGCCTGCTTGAGGGGTACCTCGAGGGTGTTGAGGTTGGTCACCCCGGCCTCGGCGTCGATCGCGTCGGCGCCGAGGAACGCCCAGTCGGCGCGCAGGCCGGCGACGCCCGCGAGCGCGAGCGGTCCGGCGAGGGTGAACACCGAGTCGATGAGCTGCCCCCCGACGACGAGGAGGCGCACGCCGCGGCGGGTCGCGAGCTCGAGCGCGATCTGGAGGTCGTTCGTCGCGACGGTGAGCTCGCGCCTGCCGGCGAGCGCTCGCGCGAGCGCGAGCGTCGTCGAGCCGCTGTCGAGGATGAGGGAGGCCCCGTCGTCGACCAACGCCGCGGCCGCCTCGGCGATGGCGGCCTTCTCGGCGACGCGCCGGGTGCGCTTCACGTCGTAGGGGACCTCGAGCGCGCCGTCGGCGTCCACGGGGAGGGCGCCGCCGTGGGCCCGCTGCACGAGGCCCGCTCGCGCCAGGGCGTCGAGGTCGCGCCGCACCGTCGAGGCGTCGACGGCGAGGTCGCGTGCCAGCCGGCCCGCCTCGACGTAGCCGTCGCGTCGGAGCCGGCCGAGGATCTCGCGACGGCGCTGCTCGGCGATCATCGCCGACCGCGGTCCCGGTTGACGCTCACGCCTCCCCATGCTAGACGTGGCGCATGGAAACGAGCGATAGCGTGCAGGGACGTGCACGAGGAGACCGATTCGTGCCGGGCGCCCGCTTCCGGGCGCTCTTCGGCTCGACCCGCAAGCCGCTGATCGCCATGGCGCACATCCCCGCGCTGCCGGGGACGCCGCTGTACGACGCGGACGAGGGCATCGCGGGGCTCGTCGCCGCGGTCCGCCGCGACGTGGCGGTACTCGTCGACGCCGGCTTCGACGCGGTGCTCTTCTGCAACGAGAACGACCGTCCCTACGTCCTCGAGGCCGACCTCGTGGCTGCGGCGGTCATGGCCCGGGTGGTCGCGGAGTGCCGACCCGAGACGATCCCGTTCGGCGTCGACTACCTGTGGGACGCGCAGTGCGCGCTCGCGGCGGCGATCGCCACGGAGGCGGCGTTCCTGCGCGAGGTCGCGACCGGCGTGTACGAGTCGGACATGGGCCTGTGGGCCCCGAGCGCTGCGTCGCTCCTGCGGCGGCGGCGGGCGTTCGACGCCGGGCGCATCGCCGTGTTCATGAACGTCACGCCGGAGTTCGCGTCGAGCACCGGCACGCGCTCGGCGGCGGAGGCGGCGCGCTCGGTGGCGGTCTCGAGCCTGCCCGACGCCATCCTCGTCTCCGGGCCGATGGCCGGCGCCGAGCCTGCCCTCTCCACCCTCGCCCAGGTGCGCGAGGCGGTGCCGGCGGGCACGCCGGTCCTCGTCAACACCGGTGCCCGGGCAGACAACATCGCGGGGTTCCTCGAGGTCTGCGACGGCTGCATCGTCGGGAGCGCGCTGAAGGTCGACGGCTACACCTGGAACCCCGTCGACCCGGCCCGGGCCGCAGGGTTCGTCGCGGCCGCTCGGGGCGGCTAGCCGTGGGGTCCCTCCTGCTCGGCGTCGACCTCGGGACCACCGCGACGAAGGCGACGCTGCTCGACGCCGAGGCCGGGGTGCTCGCCGCCGCGAGCGAGGAGTCGCCGCTCGCCTCGCCGGCCGCGGGATGGGCCGAGGCGAGCACCGACCGCTGGTGGCGCAACGTGTGCCGCCTCGTGCCACGCGTCGCCGAGGCCGCCGGCGTCCACCCCCGGGAGATCGCGGGGGTGGCCTGCTCGGGCATGGTTCCGGCGGTCGTGGTCCTCGGCGAGGCGGGTTCGGCGCTGCGCCCGGCCATCCTGCAGAACGACGCCCGTGCCGCCGTCGAGATCGCCGAGGTGGCGGCGGCGCTCGAGGCGGTGGGCTTCGACGCGCTCGCCAGGACCGGCTCGGTGGTGTCCCAGCAGTCCGTCGCGCCCACCTGGCGCTGGCTCGTGCGTCACGAGCCGGAGGTGGCCGGCGCGGCGCGCCGCCTCGTCGGGTCCTACGACTGGCTGGCGATCGCCCTCGGCGCGCCGGCGCACGTGGAGGAGAACTGGGCCCTCGAGAGCGGGCTCTTCACGCTCGAGGGCAGCCCGGCGGCCCCGGTGCTCGAGGCGGCCGGCCTCGACCCGTCGCTGCTCGCACCCGTGCGCCGGCCCGCAGATCCCGTCGGGGAGGTGGGACGGGAGGCAGCGGCGGCGACCTCGCTCGCGGCCGGGACGGCGATCTACGTCGGCGGCGCCGACCACGTGCTCGCGGCCTTCGCGGCGGGCCTCGCCGAGGCCGGGGACTGGCTCGTCAAGCTCGGCGGCGCCGGCGACATCCTCGTGGTGAGCGACGAGCCCGTCGTCGACCGCCGCTGGTACCTCGACGCGCACCCCCTGCGCGGTCGCTGGCTCCCGAACGGCTGCATGGCCACCTCGGGGAGCCTGCTGCGCTGGGCGCAGCAGCTCTTCGGCGGCGTGGGTCTCGCCGAGCTCGACCGCGAGGCGTCGCAGGCCGAGCCGGCTCCGCTCATCTGCCTGCCGTACCTCCTCGGCGAGAAGTCCCCCCTGCACGACCCGGACCTGCGCGGCGCCTTCGTCGGCCTGCACCTCGGCCACGGCCGGGGCGAGCTCTTCCGTGCCTGCCTCGAGGCCGTCGCCTTCGGGTTCCGCCAGCACGTCGAGTGCTTCGAGGCGCGCCAGGTCGCCCTCGGCCAGGCACGGGTGAGCAACGGGGGCAGCGCGTCCTCCCTGTGGAAGCAGATCCTCGCCGACGTGCTCGGCACCGAGCTCGTCCCGATCCTGGACCACGGCGGCGCGGCGCTCGGCGCCGCGCTCGTCGCAGCGATCGGGGCCGGCGCCCTCGGCGCCGACGACGCGAGCCGGCGCTTCGTGTCCCTCGGCGAGCCGATCGCGCCGCAGTCGTGCCCGGCCTACGAGGAGGCGTACGCCGTCTTCCTCGAGCTGCAGGCGCTGCTCACGCCCGTGTCGCACCGTCTGGCGCGAAGGGGCCGGACGTGAGCGGCCTCGCGCTCGTGACCGGCGCCGGGTCGGGGATCGGCGCGGCGATCACGCTCGAGCTGGCCCGCCGCGGCTACCTCGCCGTCCCGACGGACCTCGACGCCGGTGCCGCCGCGGCGACGGCGGCCCGCTGTGGCGCTCCCGCCTCCTACCGCCTCGACGTCACCGACGCCGAGGCGGCGCGCACGGTGATCGCCGAGGCCACGGCGGCGCACGGCCCGCTCGAGGTGTTCGTGGCGAACGCCGGAGTGTCGCGCATGCGGCGCTTCCTCGACATCACCCCCGAGGAGCTCGAGCGGACGCTGGCGGTCAACCTGCGCGGCGTGTTCCTCTCGAGCCAGGCGGCCGCCCGCTCGATGGTGGCGGCCGGCCGCGGCGGGCGGATCGTCAACGTCGCCTCGATGGCCGGCAAGCAGGGGCGGGTGCCCTTCCTCGCCGACTACGTCGCCTCGAAGTTCGGCGTCGTGGGGCTCACCCAGGCGATGGCGTTCGAGCTCGCCGAGCACCAGATCCGCGTCAACAGCGTCTGCCCGGGCTACGTCCAGACGCCCATGCAGGAACGGGAGCTCGCGTGGGAGGCGGAGCTGCGCGCCACGACCGTCGACGCGGTGCGCGAGCTCTACGTCGCCGACACGCCGCTCGGCCGCCTCGAGACGCCCGAGGACGTGGCCCGAGTGGTCGCGTTCCTCGTGAGCGACGACGCCGCCTTCGTCACCGGCGAGGCGATCGCCGTGAACGGGGGAGCCTTCATGGACTAGCCGTCTTGGAATGCAAGATATCGTCCCGTAAAGCTTGAAGCTGGGGTGGGGACTTTGCTAGCGTGGGCACGAGCCCGGCTGGCGGGCGAGCGGCGAGCACGCAGGTGGGTAGGCGCCGTGAGCGTTATCGAGCTTCCAGGTCAGGCGGCCACGGGTGTGGCGGCGAGCTTCATCGACGAGGATCTCGAGGCGCGCATCTTCCGCGTCCATCGCGACGCCTTCCGCAGCCAGGCGGTCTTCGATCGGGAGCGCTCGCAGATCTGGAACCGCTGCTGGCTCTACCTCGGT